>Ga0172378_10000641_pt1 | contig 30935 bp, 22 predicted proteins | sample GrowelOW332metaG_FD_119755 | JGI IMG/M metagenome (GOLD analysis project Ga0172378, IMG submission 119755) | Groundwater microbial communities from an aquifer near a municipal landfill in Southern Ontario, Canada - Pumphouse #3_1 metaG | ecosystem: Environmental > Aquatic > Deep subsurface >...
GGCTATGTGATGAAGTCGAGTGCATCTGTAAAGAAAGGAGCTCATCAATTTTTCTTCGTTAACGGTCGTTTCATGAGGCATCCATATTTTCATAAAGCTGTGATGACAGCTTATGAGCACCTTATTCCGGAAGGTAATCAAATCTCTTACTTTATTTATTTAGAAGTACCTACCGAGAATATAGATGTTAATATTCACCCCACAAAAACCGAAATAAAGTTCGAGAATGAGCAGGCTATCTGGCAAATATTATTTGCCGCCATAAAAGAAACGCTTGGTAAATACAGTGATATTCCTGCAATAGATTTTGATACGGAAGATATTCCGGATATTCCTGTGTTCAATGATCAGACGGATCAACAGCAACCACCCAAAGTTTATGTGAACAAGGATTTCAATCCGTTTGACGTACCTGTTTATAACAATGTTCTCAATGCGCCGCCTTCCGATTGGGGGGATTTATATGGTGGATTAAAGAAGCCCGATGCACGGCAGACAGAAGGAGGATCACCATTATCCTCGTCCGTTGAACAGGTTGCCATGATATCCTCTCCGTCGGCTATCACAGTAGCTGATTCGGGCGATTATTCAGAACCGGTTGAATCAGACGAAGAGCAATCGGATGTTCAAACCAAATCCGGTGAGAAAGAAGGTATAATGGAAGAAAGCTCGGATGTTAATTTGTTTTCCGGCAGTCCCTCCGTAGCAGTAGTAGAGAAAAGCAATTTAAATTTGCAATTTAAGGGACGTTACATACTGACTTCAGTTAAATCAGGACTAATGTTGATTGATCAGCACCGAGCTCATGTACGTGTACTTTTTGATCGCTTTCTGGCCCAAATTAAGAACAAAAAAGGAATTTCCCAACGAGTATTATTTCCTGAAATCGTACAATTTCCAGCTTCCGAGGCGGTGATGCTTGAGAGCATAAAGGATGATTTATCAGCCGTAGGTTTTGAGCTGAGTGATTTGGGTGGAGGAAGTTTTGCTATAAATAGTGTGCCCTCAGGTACCGAAGGACTGAACCCGGTGGATTTGGTGAAGAATATGTTACACTCTGCTATGGAGAAGGGGAATGATGTAAAAGAAGATATTCAGTTTACATTAACATTGGCGTTAGCCCGTGCTTCGGCTATTGTATATGGGCAAGTCTTGTCCAATGAAGAAATGATCGGACTTCTTGATAGTTTGTTTGCCTGCCCGTCACCGAACTATACACCCGACGGAAAGATTATATTGGTTACCATAAAAGAGATCAATATAGAAAAGCTTTTTAAATAAAGCGATAGCGATAAGATAAGCTGCGTAGGTTTATAAGCCAAGTAATCGGTCGAAAGTTTTTGTCGTTATTTCATCTGACGGACGTGTAGCGTTCATATTAATTATTTTACCATTGCGGTCAAGCAATATAAAACGCGGAATTACATGGATGTCATAGGCCGTCATAAACGAACTGTCATTACCAAAGTGCAGTTGTATGCCTGTCATTTTGTTCTTTTTCACCAAGCTTTTCCAAGCAAGTTTGTCTTTGTCGCAAGAGATGCTGATGAAACAAATATCATTTCCTGCATATTTTTCTTCCAAATTTTCCAGGTAAGGTATTTCTTTTCTGCAAGGCCAGCACCAAGTTGCCCAGATATCAATATAAACGAATTTTCCTCTGAAGTCTTTCAATGATACGGTATACCCGTCGATGTCAGAGCAAGTGAATGTGGGCGACGGATGACCTATGCCAATCTCTTTCCATTCATGGCAAAGCTTTTCAAGTCGGAATGTCAAATCAGGGTTTATTACGTTTTTTCGGTATAAGGTCAACAACTCTTCGGTATCGCTGAGCCCGTTAAAATCTATTTGTTCAGTAACTAATTTATCGACTAAAAATTCCACGATTTTAGGGTCCTTTATTGTCTTATCAATATATTTGATACATGAAATCGTATTATTCAAAGGAGATTTATCTTTGCTCGTAGGACTTAGACTTATCATTGTGCGAAGTAGAAATGTCTTATATTCTTTGAGTTGAAGGAGTGTGGCATCGATTGTTGTCAATGATTTCAACTTGTTATTGAAAGCTGTCGATTTTTTATAATTAGCATCTTTCGTTATATGACGATGATTGGCGGGATATTCAGGCAATGTTGAGTAGGTTAAATAGAGCAAACGGCCTTTCTCAACGACGTTAAAACGATTCGGCAATTTTGCCGAATCAAGTACCATGAGATTTGATTCATACAAATCGTCCACTTTTTCGATATATTCTTTTTCTTTGTCCGCATAGGCATCATATGGCAAAGTTTTTATCTTTCCGCTGTTTAAATAGGTGTTGATTTCCGCATTTTTTCCTTCAAAAGAAATTATTCCTTCCGGAGTATTTCCATCGATAAAAACAGTGAGGTCTTGTTTCGAATCGATATAAATGGTTCGGGTTGTTTTTTTGTAAACCAATGTAGCATATTGGGGATATAGGTCAAAGATTTCGATGCGTCCTATTCCCGCATAATCAAAAGTCATCTCTTCTTTTTCTCCGTTTGCGTCATAAATCAACGTAGCTTTTTCATCCTTTTGCGGATTTTTTATTTTGAGAGTTACAACAGACGCCTTTGTAGCAATAGCAATACACATTGCCAGTACAAGTGTCAATCCTATTTTCAATCTGATCATTACATTTATTGATTTATATCTAGTGCAAAGATAGTTCTTTTATTTCGAATCGATAGTGTCCGATAAATTTTAATAATGTCCATGAATATGATGATTACGATAAAGACCTATAGCTTAACTTCTTATTTAGTTCGTGTGTAACAATAGCAAAACGACCTTTTAATAATGTTTTTCGTTGTTAGATTAAGTGTAGTTGTTCATGTATTTATTGTTCTTTTGCGGCTTTATTAGTCTGGCCCGTGTATGGAAATTATCCGGCCCGTGTATGGGGGCTATATGGTTTACATACGCGGGCCGGATAGCCCCCATACACGGGCCGGACTAATAGAGGTTTCAAAGATGCTTAATCTTAGTTTCGAAAGTAATTAAATTAATGATTAAGTACCTTTAATCCGGGAGTGTAACCTCCGGATGTTCTATTCAGTTTTTTATTGCTCGTCATTGTATGTATCAATGACTTTTTTTACCGATCCATGTAAAAGAAGTAATGATTTGGCTTTGTCGTAATCCAGCCCCAGCTCTTCTACAATCATACGGGCGCCGCGGTCGATCAATTTTTTATTGTTGAGTTGCATGTTGACCATCTTGTTACCTTTGACCCGTCCCAATTTAATCATAACAGATGTGCTGATCATGTTTAAAATCATTTTCTGTCCCGTGCCGGATTTCATTCTTGAACTGCCGGTCACGAATTCCGGTCCGACAATCATTTCTATGGCTACATCGGCTTCGGCTGCCATGGGAGAATCAGGATTGCTGGTTATGCAACCGGTCAATATGCCCTGTTCTCTGGCGGTGTGCATGGCCTGTATTACATACGGTGTGATGCCCGATGCTGCAATTCCGATAACGATATCGTTGTTGCAAATATGATGTTCGGTCAGTTCTTCCCATCCGCGTGATGTATCGTCTTCGGCATCTTCTACGGCGGTGCGCAAAGCACGATCACCTCCGGCTATCAAACCGATAATCAGTGTTGGCGGTACCCCAAAGGTCGGTGGAATTTCAGAAGCATCAAGTACGCCGAGGCGACCGCTCGTACCAGCTCCCATATAGAAGATACGTCCACCTTTTTTCATGCGGGGAATAATTTTCTCAACCAGCTTCTCTATTTGCGGAATCGCTTTTTGTACGGCGATAGCTACTTTTTGATCTTCTTTGTTGATATCTGATAAGATTTCAGGTACCGATTTCTTTTCCAAATCGTTGTACAAAGAATCCTGCTCGGAGATTTTAATAAATGCCATATCTCAATTTTATTTTAATTCTTTCTCATGAAACTTAATCAGTCCTTCCAGCGGGCTCCTCACAATTTTGCCCAGTTGTATGTTCATCTCTTCGGCTGCTTTTTTCAGGATATCCTGATAGAAGTAAGCTATCGAGCCTATGAAATTAACCTTTGTGTGCAGGTAGTCATATTGCATGACATTGCGTTTTAAGAAAGACTTGAAGTTGTTTAGTATTAACTCATTGATGCCCGGATCATCAATATGTTCAGAAAGAAAGGGCGACAAACCGGCCAAGAACCTGTTGGGGAAAGGTTTACGGTAAACCCTGTCGATAATCTCGGCAGGAGTGAGGTTGAAACGATTGAAAAATTGTTCTTTCAATCCGGGCGTCAATTGATTCTTCAACAGATCGCCAACCAATAACCGGCATAGTGTTGCACCGCTACCTTCGTCGCCCAAGATGAAACCAAGTGGTGAAATGTTGTCAATAATCTGATCACCGTCATAGGAACAGGAATTAGATCCCGTACCCAATATGCAGGCAATTCCCGGTTGATGTCCGCAAAGTCCGCGTGCGGCAGCCAGCATATCAGTATAAACTTCCACATTATCGGCATTGACTTGAAGTTGTGAAGAGATGGCTTTGCGCACACTTTCAATCTTGTCGGGGAAAGCACAGCCGGCGCCGTAGAAATAAATATGGTCGAAAGGCTTACTCTTTAGTTGCGGAACTAGTTTTGAAGCCAGTTCATCAGTCATTTCTTTTTCCGATTGGAAGAAAGGATTCATACCTCCGGTAGATATCCGGACCCTGTATTCTTTGGGGCCAACAATACACCAATCTGTTTTTGTTGAACCGCTATCTGCTAATAATATCATATTTTAATATCTGTTTGTTTCTTAGATTTTTCTTTCTTCCCATAGTCAGGATCTATCTTGATGAAGGCACAAACGCCAATGGTGAATGCGCAACAAACCATTACCCAGAGAAAAAAGTTTTCATATCCTATCTGTTCCTGCAACCATCCTGCAGCCATGCCGGGCAACATCATGCCCAATGCCATGAAAGCTGTGCAAATGGCATAATGTGCCGTCTTGTGTTCACCGTCGGAATAATAAATAAGGAAAAGCATATAGGCTGTAAAGCCGAACCCATAGCCGAATTGCTCGATGAATACGCAGAGATTGATAATGAAAAAGTTCTGTGTCTGCGTATATCCCAAGAACACAAAAGTGATGCAAGTCAGCGAGATGCTCCAAGCCATCGGCCAGAGCCATTTCTGTAGCCCGCCTTTGGCGGCAGCTATGCCTCCGATGATACCACCTGCCGTCAGACCGATGATACCGATGGTTCCATAAACCAGTCCCACTTCTGTTGTTGTCAGTCCCAAGCCGCCTTTATTGATAGGATCAAGCAAGAACGGGTTGATGAGTTTAACCAATTGTGATTCCGGAAAACGATAGAGTAACATAAAGAGAATAGCTACTCCTGCATGTTTCTTTTTGAAGAAAGAGGAAAAAGTTTCTATAAATCCTTTGAATATGGTTTTTGCATTGTATTCTTCGCCGTTGTTAATAGCATGATCAGTTTCCGGATGAGGAAGAATGAATTTATGATAGGCGCATAATCCGATAAAGAGACCGGTCAAGACGAAGAAGGTAATACTCCATCCGTATTTTATACTACCTGTCCAGAGTTGCAAACCTCCGGCCAACATTACCAATAAACCTTGACCGGCTATGGTGGCTATGCGGTAGAAAGTACTTCTAATGCCTACATAAAGAGCCTGATCTTTTACATTTAAAGCTAACATATAGTAGCCGTCTGCCGCAATGTCGTGCGTTGCGGAACTGAAAGCTACCAGCCAGAAGAAAGCAAGCGTAATTCTAAAAAATTGCGGAGCGGGTATGGTGAAGGCTACACCCGCCAATCCCGCACCGATCAGTAGTTGCATGGTTACGATCCACCAGCGTTTTGTCTTTAATAAATCAACAAACGGGCTCCAAAAAGGTTTAATAACCCAAGGAAGGTACAGCCATGAAGTGTATAACGCAATATCTGTATTGGATATGCCCAGATTCTTGTACATAATAACCGAAATAGTCATCGCTGTAACGTAAGGCAGACCCTCTGCAAAGTATAAAGTCGGTATCCACGACCATGGTGATTTCTTGTCTGCTTTCATCTTATTCTTCCTTTTTGTATTGTTGCTCAATGGTGGCCGGTTTATAATAATGCAGTAGTATTTCTTTGTAGCTATAACCTTGTTCACCCATTACTGCTGCTCCTATTTGGCAGAGACCTACGCCATGGCCCCAGCCTGCACCGGTTAGTATGAACTTTTCGGGAACAGTTTGTTGCGGTGACTGTGTTTTGTCAACAATAAAAGCCGAACTGTATAGGTGGGATTCTGATAAAGCATGACGAATCTCCAATTCTTTTCCAATGGTTACGGTACGTTTTGTGCCGACTATCTTTAACTTCGACAAGCGGCCTGAGGTACCTCTCTCTATCGGAACTAAATCCAGAATGTTACCGAAATCAATCTCCGTGCGTCGCCTGATCAAATCGGATAACTCTTCTTGCATATATTCAACCTGCCATCGATAGAAATCGGCGGTTTCCTGATCATAATTGTTCAGTACCTGACTTAATATAGCCTTATCTGTAGTATTACAAAAAGCCTTTGGAGACTGCCGAATCCATTTTTCAGCTTCAGCCTCTATTCGTAGATCGGGCAGGGCAGACTCTTCTCCGTTATCACGTCTCTTTTTTAAGTACGGATATTCCATATCCTCCCAACAATAACTAAACTCCTCGAGCACTCCGCCGCAGCATTTCGAAAAGCGGGCGTCACAAATCGTATTATTGTACATCAGTACTTGCCCATAAGTTTCTTTAATTGCCTGTTTAACGCGCATTGTTGATTCTTTGGTGATGCCTTGATAGCGCTGGCAATGATCATCGGCACAAACATCAAAAAGAAGATGATCGTGATGGTCTTGCCAACGAATCAGTTCCGTATCTGTTTGTACGAACGGCGAAGAAGTTTCTTTTGAAGTTTTTTCGGTTTTATTTTTTTGCAACAGGGCCAGCAGCCAACTTCTCGAAATAACGGCGTGGGCTTTAAGTAATTCAATAGAAGCCTTTGCACTCATCTCCGAAGAGATGACACTGGTCAGATAATCTTCTACATGAATGATATTGATACCGGTCAATTGATTGTTTTCTACTATAAATTTCAAAGCACCAAGGAAGCATTGGTTCTCTTTTCGTTCCCAATGAAAATGAATACCGATAGTGACATTGAGAAGCTCGAAAACACCGGTTGTCTCATCAGTCGGTTCAAAGAGTAATTCATCGTAGACGGAATCGTTCCACAAAATATGCCCGTTTTTGTAGAATGCGGATTGTTTGCCCCTAAAGACTTTTCCATTCACCAGATAGTCGTTGTGGAGAATGAATTCAATTTGAGACTCGGATATAATACCGACTTCAACTCGTGGTTCTTTCATGGCTTTTCTATAATTAGCTTTTTTATCTTGTTGATTTCATCGGGCCCTAAGCAAACTTCCTGAAAAATCGTTGAGATGTCCGCGGCCGTTATTTTATTAAAGTCTTTTTCAAGTGGTGTAATTAATGTACATCCCATGTCAACGGATGCCGGACTGAGAAGAATATTAGCATCACCTATGGCTGAATAACAAGAAGGGCGGTGCCGGTATCTGGGGAAGATAAGAATAACCCATTTGTTTCCATCTATCCATGCCAGCATATTTATCATCGGTTCATCCTCGCCCGATTTTATAGGCAAAGAGAGATATACGTCATCAAACAGTTGCATGGTTTCTTCTTTGTTTGTGGATTCGATGATGAATGTTGATTTGTTTCCATTCGTCAAGAGCGACAATTCTGCATGATTTCGACTTTTCAGTCGTAAGGCTTTGTTTGAGCTCCATTCTTTTTCTATCGGCAAAAAACCTTTGTTGCCTGCCTGAAAATGAAAATGATCGGGAGCTGAAGCCCCACATTTCGGGCCGTTGTAAAAGACGACATACTCTTTTGCGAAAGCTGCCAGATCGAGCATATCTCCAAAATGTCCCGCAATTCGCTGACCGGTATGTTGTATTTCCGGAATGGTGAAGTGTCTGGTGAAGATGGGATACGGATTGACCAATATCTCATAATGTTTGCCAAAAGGTATGGACAACTGTTCTTTGGGACGATTGGCTCTGCAAAGAAAACATTTTCTTTCTTTAATGGATTGTGCATCTACTTTGGCGGCGGATGAAATAATGCGGGCGGGATTATATTGTATCATATAGCTACAACCATCGACCTCGATTCGTCTCATCTTCACTTGACTCAAAGCGGCATAATTCGTCTTAGCCAGTTCCCAAGTCCGGAGCTGTTCATCAAATAAAGTATCCAAAGTTTGTTTCATCTTTTTCCCTTCTTATCCTTTATCGTTTTTATTCATGGCTATACGTGCCTGCAATTCCCAAGTACGTATGCGATCTTTATATAAATTATTTTTGTTTGTCTTTTCCACATCAAGTGCGGCATCCGAATTGCCCTCCCAACGTCGGCAGAGATATAATACTTGATAGATGCGCCCTATTTGATATTGGCGTGACAGGGTAAGTCCTATCGCATAGTCTTCGCCATAACTGGTGTTCGGCATATTTATTTTGCGTAGTACCGGAGTATAAAAGGCACGTGGGGCACCGAAACCATTGATGCGAAGTGCATTATTGCGTCCGTTTTCAGGCGTCCACTCTTTATGATCTATTATGCCGGGCGGCAAAGTTTTTTTCTCGAAATCGGTCATCATGTATGTACCTACGACCATTGCGCAATTTTGCTGATAAAAAGCTTCAACGATAGTCTGTAATGTATGTTCGTCATTATACATATCATCGCTGTCCAATTGAACGGCAAATTTTCCACAAAGCGGATCATGCACACCCATGTTCCAGCATCCGCCAATGCCTAAATCATTTCGTTCGGGAATCAGATGAATCAATCGGCGGTCGTGAGAAAACTCGTGAATAGCTTCGGTTGTTCCGTCGGTTGAATGGTTGTCGATCACTATCACATTAAATTTAAAATCCGATTGTTGGCTTAAAGCTGAATGAATAGCATCACGAATAGTCAGTATTCTATTGCGTACGGGGATAATAATTGAAGCTTCATACTCAAAAGGATTGCTATCAAAAGTGATCTGCTCAAATTGAGGGCGCAGATAACCACCGATATTTTTCAGATGTTCCGTGCATGCCTGTTCCATTTCAACTTGTATTTCTCGGTTTTGGGGATTTACATAGTCAAATATCTTTTCTCCGCTCTTGCGGGTATCGTATTCAACTTCCGAATACAAATATTCGTTGATATGAACCAGTGCTCCTTTTTGAGAAAGCTTTAAGCGTAAATCATATAATCCGGCAAACTGATAATTGTTCTGCATGCGCGAAACAGCTTCTTTAAAAGCCGTGGAATTTAAAAAGAGTATTGAACCGAAATCAAAATCATTGCGGAGACTGCCCGATTGATAATCGATGACAGGCGAAGCTTCTTGTTTGTTTTCTTTAACCTGATAACGGTCGGCATAGACCATACCGGCATTAGTGTCTTCGGCAATTCGGAGCATCCGCTCGAAAGCGAATAGTCCGAGCTTTAGAGTGGTTTGTTTGGTATAAAGCATCAGATAATCAGTATCCGCGCGGGCTGCAATAGTTCGCATGGTTTGGCTGGATTCTAATCCCGAAACATGCAATACCTGACAACCGGAAATTGATTCTTTGCAAGTTTTATTTATTGGTAAACAAGATTCTGTTGTCAATAGATAAATCTTGTTTACCGCTGTTGAGGCCTGTAATTCTTTTATAGTCTCTGTGACCTGTTTCGAACTCGAATAAGGGATAAAACAATTTATTTTTGTTTTCATATCAAATATTTTCATGATCCGTATTTTATCTTTTAAAAAAATCCAAGATTGATTTCATCAATTCTTCTCTTTCCGTTTTTGTGCGCAAAGATTCAAACGGGAACCCGAGTACACATGTCTTGTAATAACCTTTATATGCAATGCCTGCGCTCAAATTGTTTTCCGTATACCGAAAAATGGTATATGCATCTTTTGAAGCAGGTTCGATGGCATCCGGTGATTCGACAACGTATGATTTAGAATTCGGCTTATTGTAAAAAGAATAATTCCCCGCGAAGGACGTAAAAGGGGAGTGTACACATTTTACTGTGTCATTGAGAGCCGCGCGTCCGGTTCGCCATTTGTACTTTAATGTTCCCGTTGCAAATTCTGCATCGGCGGCAATAGGTTTTGTTAATCCGTTTGCCCAAAGATCAGTGCCGACAAATGCACCCGAAACAAAAAAACTTCCTCCTGCCTGACAGTAATCTTTGATCTTGTTTTGCATCGTTTTGTCGAAAGTCTTGAATTTGAGCGGAGTCACTCCACCACGTCCCATCTTTGTTTGACATTCCTTACCGAGAATCAAGTCGACTATGTGGTAATCCTTTAAATTGACGAGTCCATCTTCTACAGCTTCTTTGCTGCAGGAAGTAAAAGAGTCTCCGCTTTTCAATATTGCTTCACCATGTATGGCAGGATAATCGAAAGTGTTACCTGCGATCACCGTCTTTTCATAAGTGGCATAACTGTCTCCGAAACCGGATGCATCATTATTCGTCCATGGTATCTTTCGGCGAAATTCCTTCATCCGGCCAACATAACTGATATCTTTGATATAAGGTACGCCGTGATCCCATTGGTCAAGAAATCCCGCCAAGGAATCGGCTTTGGCATCAAAATCGGCCGGTGCGCTGATACGGTCGAATCCATTGATGATCAGTACGGTTTTATAGGATGAAGAGTCTGCTTCCGTTTGCTTAGCAACGCCTGCCGAAAGAATTTCCGAAGGGAAACTTTCACCGCCTTCGTTGAGTGCGGTTACCTTAAAACTACAAACTTTGTTTGTTGGTATCGGACATTCATATGTGGTACCTTTTACTACAGTTCCATTATCAAAATCATTATTACCTATGCGTGAGTATACAATATATCGTTTGGCCTGAGCTGTTGGCTCAAGAGGGTCGTTGACGGGTGACCAGGAAAGTCTGACTTGATGATCGTCGGTAAAGCCCAAACTCAAATGGTTGACAGGCAATGGCTGTACGATATGTTTTGTTTTACCCTGCGAATAAAGAAACTGGAGTATACCCTTATAAATAGCTCTGCTTACGGTAAAACGGAAACGGGGATCGAGTCCGTAACGCATGTCTGCAAAGTTTTGGTGTGATAATAATTCGAGTAACATTGTTGGTACACGAGGCACGCGAGCTTCGTAGTAAGACTTGTTCTTCATACCGCGGCGGGACCAGTTGGGTTCATACAATTTGCGTATATCATTCGTAATGGATGACATGACCAAATCTGTCAAATCACGTGATGCATAACGGGAGGATCCGTTGGCGAAAGTGCCGTTATAGGAATCTGTCTGAAAAATACCTAAGGTTCCTACGATAGAGTCGCCATAAAAAGTACCGGCATCCGAATGAAAGGCTAAGGCCATATTGATCGGAATATTCAACCCGTTTTCATCCGGCACGCCTATTGAGCCGCCTGCCAAATAATTAACCCATTTGCCTCGTGATTTATAATCATCGCTGTAATCTGTTTCTCCATGGCTGTCAGAATAAATACTATCCGGCATGCCGGCCCATTGCAACCAATATCGGGCGCCTTCACAAAATCGCGGATAACCGCTTGTCTGTTCGGGGTAATTGAGGGAAGGCACACCACGGGCAATGTTGCCATGACCGCCACCAATCTTTATTGCGTCTGCAGTAATGATCCGATTGGATTTGTGCGAACTGTTGCTTAATACAATTTTATCCGATGATTTTCCTTGATTAAAATTAAAAGTGCCCAGATATATCCATGTGCTGCCGCCCATTTGTTGGTTAACCCTAAAACTAGTGATCTCTCCTTTATGATAAACAGTATATAGGGCATCGTCCGTACTGTTTTTTACTGTTTTATAAGATATATATACGGCATATTTACCGGATTCCGGGATGTCTGGTATCCACTCAATACGGCTACTGTTTTTATTGCCGTTCTTGACGGTTAATGTTTGCCGATAGGTACCATCTTTGAAAGGATTCTCAAAATCCTTGTATTGTTCTTTGAGATGAGCAAAGCCTTTTTCCGAGCCTGTTAGCCAGGCGTACTTACCCGAATGTTCGGAATAAACAGAATTACTTTTCAGTCCCCGGTCATTATCAATTATTATTTCTTCAGTTTGCGTATCTCTTTCTCTGGGTAGCAATACCGTAGCCCCCGCATTTTCAAGCATTGGTACCAAAAAAGGCAGTACATAACTCTGTGTATATAAATCTTCTACCGTTTCAAAGATGCGGGCACGCTGCCACTCCCATCTGTCGAGTGATGAATTGTAATAAAGTCCATGGCTTTGCCACATGGCGATATGCTTGTTTTGCAGTCCGCAGGAAGGCGCGTAGGGAACAGAGATACGAGTGATCAACGGAACTTTAGAGGTGTTGGCAAATACTTTGATTTTTTTATCTTTTTCATTACGCAAAGTCAGTGGAATCAGATCTTCTATCGGCTGTTTGTCTGTGCGTATTACTAACTTATATTTGGAAAACCGGCGGGGAAGAAGTGCTCTGACACCTTGATATATCTTTGCTACGTTATCTTCACGAAAAGGGATATAGGAAAAATCGGCATTTACGTCAAAGATCAAAAGGTCCGACTTTATGTTTATGCCTTCTATATGTATTTTTGTATTACATACTTCCTTGGTTGATATTTCAGTTAAAAAATTCGTTACTTCCGTGCGGACTTGACCCGGTAATACCTGTGATCTTATTTTCTGCAAAGGCAGGCAGGTGATGATAAGTATAAGAAAGCTATAATATATTTTCATTCAATAATTGCTTTTTTTTAGTCAGTAACAATAAACCGATATAAGTAAATAATGCATTAAAGATCAGGAGCTCATAGCTGAATTTATATCCGCCAAACCAACGTACTGAGTTTTCTTGTAAAATGAAACAAAGAATCGGAGCCATAATAGCTACCAAAGGAATATATTTGTCATATACCTGTCTTTTGGTAATCATCCCGAAAGCAAAGAGTCCCAATAGAGGGCCGTAAGTATAGCTGGCAAGAATATAAACGGCGTCAATCACGCTTGTGTTACTTAGTAAGTTGAAGACGAAGAAAAAGATGCCCATCACTATCGCCATGCCAATGTGAACACGTTTGCGAATGGTTACGATTTCTTGTTCCGTCTTGTTTTTTGTTCCTATGATATCAACCGTAAATGAAGTTGTTAAAGCTGTTAGTGCAGATCCTGCGGCAGAGAAGGCGGATGAAATCAGGCCGATAATAAACAATATGCCAACGATGGGGGGGAAATAATGACCCGTGGCAATCATCGGGAAAAGTTCATCACTTTTAATCGGATTTTTGATGCCTTTGCTTGCTGTAAACATAAAAAGAAGTGCGCCTAAAATAAGAAACAATGAAATAATGAAAAATTGTGAAATGCCGCTTATGATAATGTTCTTTTGAGAATCTTTGAAATTCTTACAACTCAAATTGCGCTGCATCATATCTTGATCAAGACCGTTCATGGCAATTACCGTAAATATCCCGGCTAAAAATTGTTTAAAGAAGTAACGCTTGTCGTTTACGTCATCAAAGAAAAATGTATGCGATAAATTGCTGGCATTGATGGAACTGAACAAACTTGTGAAATTCAGTTGTAAATCGGATGCAATATAATAGATACACAATCCGACGGATACAATGAGGCAAAAAGTCTTTAATGAATCCGTCCATATCAACGATTTTACTCCTCCCCTGAAGGTATATAGCCAAACCATAGCTATGGTGATGATTACATTCAAAATAAAAGGCAGATGAAGTGGAGTAAAAACCAATAATTGGAGCGTCAGGCAAACAAGGTATAGTCGGACAGCAGCTCCTAACATTTTTGAGATAAAGAAGAACCAGGCTCCGGTTTGATAAGAGGACATGCCGAATCGTTTTTTCAGGTATTCATATATAGAGACCAAATTCATGCGGTAAAATAAAGGAATCAGGAAAAATGCAATAATAAATTGTCCCACAATAAAACCGAGTACCATCTGAAGATATGAGAAGTTCTTGATTCCAACTATGCCGGGTACCGAGACAAATGTAACTCCGGATATGCTTGATCCGATCATGGCAAAGGCTACGACGAACCATGGCGATTTTCGATTACCGGCAAAGAATCCAGCATTATCAGCTCTCCTTCCCGAAATGTAAGATACGGTAAGCAGTACGATATAATAGGCAACAACAGTAATAATGACAGATAATGGACCCATTGTTCGGTTTACGTATTTATTTTTTTATTCATTATATAGTAGATATGGTCTGCGTTTGATTTTAAATTTCTCATCATCGTTTTTCCACATCGCTTTTATTTCCGCAGCGCTCTTGTTTGCCTCTATCATCTTGCGCACATAGTCTACCCCGATAAGTAACTCAAAGAAAGGATGAAAAAAGTTATCGCCTATATTTAAGTTCTTGTAGGCCTTGATTACGTAACTTAAATCGAGTCCGTTATTCCAAATCTCCTGATCGGTGAGTCCACGTAAGTCGATGCCATAACATGTTTTATTTAATTGTGGCGGATTGTTTGCTCCAAGCATCTTTTGAGGGGTGAAATTAAAGGTATAGCCCATCATATTCGGATGCCCGTAGATTTGAAACGGAGTTGTCGTGCCTCTGCCAATACTGATCGGTGTGCCTTCAAAGTAGCACAATGAAGGATATAGGTAGACCGATTTCATATTCGGCAAATTGGGCGAAGGTGCTATAGGTAGCTGATATTTTGTTTGATGTGTGTAGTTCTGACAGGGTATGATTTTCAGTTTGCATACTTCGGAGTCCGGTAGCCAATGTTCGCCATTAATCATTTGGGCAAGTTCGCCAAGAGTCATTCCATAAACTACGGGAATAGGCAGACAACCAACGCCCGATTTATATTTCATATCAAGTATTGGCCCATCTACGTAAAAGCCGTTCGGGTTGGGACGGTCAAGGATGAGCATCGTTTTGTGATACTTCGCGCAAGCATCCATTAAATGGAACATGGTGATGTAGTAGGTATAGAAACGTAGTCCGACATCTTGAATATCAACCACTAAAACATCAAATTTATTCATGATATTTGCTGCTGGTATCTTCTTTTTCCCGTTATAAAGAGAATAGATAGGAATACCCGTTTTGGCATCGATGGAGTTGTTGATTCGTTTGCCGGCATCTGCATCACCACGAAATCCGTGCTCGGGAGAAAAAATAGTTACCACATGGATTCCATGTTCGACCAGAATATCAAGGGTTAGTTTATCACCCACCATACCGGTCTGGTTGGAAAACAAAGCAACTTTTTTTTGTTTTAAGAGAGGAAAATATGTTCCGGTTTGTGCGGCACCGATTATGATAGTTTTTTCTTTCGCCGTACAAAACAAAAAGCTACACATCATTACAGCGAATAATATATATATTCTCATAAAATATTTGTCTATTGTAGATACAATAGACAAATATAAGAAACATTTTAATATCAAAAACAGATCTTTGATATAATTAAAGGAAAAGGGATTAAAGTAATCTGTTTGAAGATCAATCAAACAGAGACTTTTAGTTTAGTGTATTAAGCAGAATTTATGTTTATTGTAAAGTGATAGTTTTTGATGTTCCTGCACTGATGCCAATCATTCCGGTTCCCCCGTGTACATTACTTGGAAACTTGATGGGTTCGTTCAATTCTTCGCTGTAACTATCGGAGTCATACAAATTTAAAGCTTTCATGTAATAATATTCTACTTTGGTGATACTTATCAAATAGAATGTTTGTTTTATTTTTATACCGCTATCATCGTATTTGTAATAAGAATTATCAGATGAGAGGTATATGCCTTTATTGTAAACAGTCATAGTATAGGAGGTGTTTTTGAATCTTGAATCATCAAATACACCGTAAATATTATCAGTGGTCGGCAGTAATCCGTCTTCGTCATCCTGGTCAGTTGATGGCTGCCCATCTGTCAATACGATATCATCATGATAAATCAAACTTCTTTCATATTGTGTTGTATATTCTTTATAATCATCATAAGAATAAGGGATGTTCGTTATAGCAAGTAGGGACTTAATTTGATAATAATTGTCTTCGTCAGGTAAATCGCTGAAAGTGATTTTGTATCGTATATAATTATTTGTGTTGCTTTGATATGTGTATTTGACAGACATTGTATCTATTTTTTCAATAGCTGCCGGACGATGCGGAACGGTTACTTCTGCCCAAGCATGATAGGCACTATCTGCGGTAAAGGCATCAAAGCGAACTACATCATTAGGCTTGAAACGAGTGTTTATGTCGAAAAAACTGTATGAACTGTATGAGCGTTGTGAACTTATTGTTTCTGTCAATTTTCCATTGACGCGGATTTCCAATGAGGCATTTTCAACGGGGCTCGTTTCATATTTACCCGTAAAACTTAAATATAGTATATTGTTCAGGCTATCTGCATTGATGTATGCGTTCATTACAAGCAGTGTTGTATCATCGGAACTGTCCAGGGGAAGTTCTTTTGTGCATGATATGGTAAAAATAGCAACAATAAAAATATAAATATAAGGTTTCATTTTTTAAAATTTATAAAGGTAAGTGACTGATGGAATAAAAGGAAGCAACGTGAATTTTTTTATTGAAGGTATTGTCTTGTTATCATGATCATCTTTGGTTGAATAATAAACGAATGTCGGGTTCATCGCGTTGTATACATTAAAGAGGCTGACGTTCCATGTACGCATGCCATATTTGGTTTTTTTGTTAAAATTAGCACTAAGGTTTAGTCTATGGGTCCAAGGCAAGCGATAGTTGTTTCGATGTCCTACATAAGGTGCATCATCGATGTAATGGCCTGTTGACTCCCCAATCCCACTCATTTGGATAATAGTTGTCTGTTTCTCGGGAATAGTTGTTGTTCCACCCGAATAGCATACCCAAGATGCTCCGAGATCAATAGACTTACTGAATTTGTGCGTTAGTGTAATATTGACGTTATGTCTGCGGTCGTATTTATATGGAAACCATTTGCCATAATTAATACTTTCTTTGCCAAACTTTCTTTCGCTTTTAGCTAGAGTGTAAGATACCCAACCTGTAGTTTTACCAATACTTTTTTTAGCCATAAATTCTATGCCGATTGTGCGTCCGATACCCATGTCCACTTTGTCTTCCCAACCGGCGGATTTGCCGAAATAGCTTACGCCGTCTTTGTATTCAAGTACATTTTTCATGTTTTTATAATATGTTTCCATGGAAAATTCCCAATTCCTGATGCCGGAATAATAAGCTCCAAAAGAATATTGATGACTGCGCATCGGTTTTATTTTATCAGTTACCGGTACCCAGAGGTCAATCGGCATTGCTATCGGTGTGTACGAAAGAAGATGTACGTATTGACTCATTTTTGTATAAGAAGCTTTCAGCGCAATATTCTGACTGAGTTGATAACGTGCGGATAGACGTGGCTGTGGGGATAAATAAGTTTTATTGTGCACATAAAACATAGAAAAATGCAAGCCTACATTCATGTTAAATTTCGAACCTATTTTTAGATTATCTTCAGCGTAAAGTGAAACTTCGTTGGCATAAATTTTACTGTTTGAGATGTTGTGGTAAGTTGTGTCTTGTTCGATAGTGCCATTGATGGCATTGGCTATCTTTGAAGACACCACTTCAGGGCGAAATTCATGATAAAGGTATTCTGTACCGAATCTAATATCATGGTTTGGTGTGGGGTTGTAATTAAAATCTATTTGGTAACTCCAATCACGTATGCCGGAATGATATTTTGAATCGTATGTATTGATTATATTTTTTTTATCATCTGTGGTGTTAGTGGATATTTTTATATCACTAAGATAATTATTATACGCTATGGTGGTGTTGCTGAATAGTTGGTTATTGAAGATGTAATTCCATCGTCCGGAGAATATTGTGTTCCCCCAATCCATGTTGTTCTTATTTTGATATTTTTCATTAGTATCATCGTGATCATTATAACTGTTGTAGAAATGGTCTTTCCCGTTATATGCATTTATAAATAACCGACTTCTATCAGAAAATTTATGATTTATCTTTGCATTAATGTCATAAAAATAATAACTGAATTTATCGTCTCCAGTCATAAATGGTTTGGCCAGTATGTCGAAATAAGAACGTCGTGCTGAAAAATTAAAAGCTGTTTTGTTTTTTACAATCGGTCCTTGAATATTTATTTTGCTTGTAAGTAAACCAATGCTTAAAATGCCGTGATAATGATTCATGTCACCATCATTGGTGCGGATATCAACAACAGATGATAATCTTCCTCCGAATCTTGCGGGGAAAGAACTTTTGAAAAGGGTTACTTTCTTAATCGATTCAGGTGGAAAAATGGAAAAGAATCCGAAAAGGTGGTCTACATTATAAAGAGGTATACCGTCGAGCAGAATCAAGTTCTGGTCCGGTGCTCCACCTCGTATTATTAATCCCACTGATCCATCAACACCCGATTGCACACCTGGCATAAGTTGAATGGTTTTCATTACATCAGCCTCGCCCAGCATATTCGGTGTGCTTTTTATTTGTGCCATCGGTATTTCGTTGGCTCCCATTTGTGTAGCTACCAATCCGTCTTCTGCTTTTTTTTGATGTTATAACAACTTCTTGGAGCTGATTACTTTCTTGCATTTTGATATTCATTATAGTATCTCGATGCAGGATAAAGCTACATTGTTTTGTTGCATATCCCAAATAAGAAAAATGTAGATCCGTTTTTCCTTTTGGCAGGGTGATTGTGTAGTAGCCGTAAGCATTGGTGGCGGTGCCGAGGTGTTGTATATTTTCTGTCACATTTGCTCCGATAAGTGTTTCTGAAGATGTGTTATCGGAAATGTGACCGCTGATGGTAAAGGTTTTTGTATTGGCCTCTGTTTTTATTTTGTGTTGAAGGATGATGTATTGTCCTTTGAAGTGATAATTGATAGGTTGATGCCAAAAAGCCTTATTGAGAATATCCCGTAAAGGAACTTGTTTGGCGTTAAGATTGATTTTATGTATGGTTTTCACTTCTTCTCCATAAATAAAAGAATAGGATGTTATATTTTCGATTTGTTTTACGAATTCTTTAAGAGTTCCATTTTTTACAGTGATGGTTAATAGCTTATCTTGATTTTGTGCCTGTATATTAAGGAAGATAAGAGAACATAAACATAGAAAAATATTTTTTTGCTATGCGTAATGAATTGAAATGCTTGTTTCATTATAAAATGGTAATTATTTTTGAATAATAATGATAGATGGGTTTTTTGAAGAGAAATTAAAATTAACGATATTTTGAAGTACTATTAAGATCTCTGTAATGTTTTCTCCGTTGCGGAATCGGGCAGTGATCCGGTAATCTTTCAACGCCTTGTCTTTAATAATAATCTTGATGCCAAACCAATTGGATAATTCGCGGGCAATTTCTTGCATCGGCAGTTGATCAAAGTTCAGTTCTCCATGTGTCCACGCAATTCCATTTTCTCCATTTTTTACGGTATCTTTCTTCAGGCTTCTTTCTCCTTTGTTATATATGGCCATTTGAAGAGGACATAATATCATCTTTTCCGTATGATCTTTATTGATTACGACCACGGATCCTTTGTAAAGTATAGTTCTTATTTCCTGATTATCAGGGTATGCATCAAGATTGAAATGTGTTCCCAATACTTTTACATTTATATCTTCTGTTTTTACAATAAAAGGATGATGTTTATCTTTGGTTACTTCAAAATAAGCTCCGCCATTCAACTGTACTTCTCGATTTTCAGACTTGAAATGTTTGGGATAGGAGAGTGATGAATAATGATTTAAGGTTACATTAGTCCCATCGGAAAGCCTAATGGTACGTGTCTCGGAAAGGGTGGAAGCCATTATTAGTTGTTCCGGTTGGCTGTTGGTAATCAGCCAGAAAAAGGAAAGAACTAATGTAATAGCTGCAGCGGTGGCAAGTATAGGCCTCAGCGTTAAAGGCCGATGCTTCGAGTAATTTATCCGTTTTTTTAATATGGGATAAGTTGCCTTGGCTGAAAATAGTCCTCGGGGTGACCTGGTAGAGGCTACTAATTTGTCTAATAACTTTTCAAAAGTCTTTTTTTCTGATTCCATTAATTTATTATAAATATATCAGTTTTATTATTTATAAAGACCGGAAAGTTTAAGAGATTCCCTATGTAGTTTCTCGAAATAAATGTTAAAAGATATTCTTCGGGTCAATTAATGTTTTAAGTAGACTTACGGCTTTTTGGATTTGTGCATCGACTGTTTTAGTGCTGATATTCATTTCTTTAGCTACTTGTATATAGCTTTTCTTTTCTTCGCGAATGCCGATAAATACTTCCCGGCAACGTTTGGGGAGTCGGTCGAGGGCTTTTACATAGCGCGCAAATAGTTCCTCGGAAATCAAGGAGTCCTCCGGTGAAGAGGTCTGCTCCTGTGATTCCGGTAGAACATCTGTAGAAGAAATACAGGATATTGTTTCTTTTTCTATATAATGAAGGGCTGTATTCTTAACTAATATAAAGCAATAGTCTTCGATATTTCTTACCTCGAGAAGTTGTTTTCGTTGTTCCCATAGTTTCATAAAAGTATCTAGAACAATTTCTTGAGAGATCTCTTCTTTTTTTATATAGTAATAAGCTATGCGGAATAGACGGTCATAAGTCAGATAATAAAAGTCTTGGAAAGCTTTTTGTGAATCTTCTTCTTTTACCAATCTTAATAGTTTTCTAACCTCCGATTCGGTCATGATGTTTAAAACACTTATTCTTCGTCTATTATAATGCCAATCGGACAATGATCCGAACCCATAAAGTCTGAAAGAATAAAAGAATCTTTTAATTGTTTTGTGAGTACTGTGCTAATTAAAAAGTAATCGATGCGCCATCCTACGTTTTTTATTCTGGCTCCGGCACGATAACTCCACCATGAATAAGCTTTTTCCTTATTAGGATAAAGATAACGGAAAGTATCAATAAAACCATTTTGCGTAAAATGGTCCATTCCATCAATTTCTATTTGTGTATAACCGGCGGCTTTATTGTAGTTTTCTTTAGGATGTGCCAAATCGATGGCTTGGTGTGCTACATTGAAATCTCCACAAATGATAACCGGCTTTTTTTTCTCCAATTGCTTCAAATAGTCCAATAAAGCTTTATCCCATTGTTGGCGATAATTCAATCGAAGTAATTCGCTACCGGAATTTGGTACGTAAACATTCACAATATAAAATTGGCCGAATTCTGCTGTAATAGTTCTTCCTTCTTGATCATGTTCGTCAATGCCGATACCGTAGGCTATATGAAAGGGCTCAGTTTTACTGAGCATCGCCGTTCCAGAGTAGCCCTTACGGGTAGCGGAGGTTGTGTATAGATGATATTCTTTGATGCCAGCCAATGTTTCTGTCACTTGATCATTTTGTGCTTTCGTTTCTTGAATGCAAAAGATATCTGCATTCATAGCCTCAAATTGAGTCATAAAATCTTTTTTTATGACAGCTCTTATACCATTAACATTCCATGAAATTATCTTCATACTACAAAGATGAATAATTCTAGTGAGTGTTACAAATTATTTAAGATATGTTTTTATTTTATATATACTAAAAACAATAGATATTACGTAGTACTACTTTTAATAATTTCACAAACAACATAAAATCTTTGAACTTCTTAGTAGTTAAAAATTAAAAATCAAACCTGCATAAGAAAAACCTCCTCCAAAACCAAGAAGGAACATCTTGTCTCCGCGTTTTATTTTGCCTTCTTTCATTGCCAGCCATAAAGCAAGAGGAATGGAATTTGAGGAAGTATTTCCGCATAAACGTATACTTAGCAATGATTTTTCGTCTGGAATGCCAATATGTTCACATAACTTTGTGATCATTCGGGCATTGGCGCTGTGCGGTACAAACCAATTAATAGAATCTTGATCAATGCTGTTTTGTTTAAAGAAATCCAAAACCATTTCTGATATATCCCGTGTAACATAAACATATAGAGCCCTTCCGTTTTGGTTTAATACATGTTTTGATTTGATTTCTTCGCCATTGATATATTCAGAGATATTTGAACAGAATAATTCTTTACCAATGGTACCATTGGTACCTGAAAAAGAATAGACTTGGTCATTCAAACCTTCTTTGCGCTGAATAATCGTAGCTGTTGCTGCGTCACCAAATAATACACATGTAGCTCTATCCTTATAATCCACAATCTTGCTCAGCGTATCAGCGGTGATCAACAATATCTTTTTATATTGTCCCGAAGCAATCAGTGAAAAGGCCATTTGCATCCCATATACATAGCCTGAGCAGGCAGCATTAAAATCAAGGCTACCTGTATTTGGAATGTTGAAATATGACTGTACCAATGCTGCAACACTTGGAGTATAATAATCTTGGGTAATCGTAGAGACCATGATCATGTCTACATCGTCTACTGATACGGAGTTATTGTCTAATAGGTTTTGAACAGCTTTTATAGCCATGTCACTAGAAAATTCAGTCTTCTTGCTAATTCTTCTTTCTTTTATTCCTGTACGACTATATATCCATTCATCATCTGTTTCAACTATTTTTGATAAATCATCATTTGTCAATTTCTCTTCTGGAAGGTATGCTCCAATGGCACTTATTTCTGCATTTTTATTAAAAATCATTCCTGTTTATTTTAGTTATAAATATTGATAACGTATTATTGAGTGGCGAAAGTACAAAAAGATGTCAGCAATACATGAAACGCGCCCTATTTTTAACAGCATTTAACCGTGGAGGAGACTTTTACCGATCATCTTATTTATCTATTTAATTTTATTATATTAATTAATAATTACGAGAATTTTATTCAGAGAAATCCTTAGGTACTATACTATTTGCTGATGAAGTAGAGTAGGCTGTAAAATATCCTCTTGCTCCATTTGATATATTAGTTGAAATATTTGCGGGAGGTCCGCCAAACATTGGATTCGAACCATCTTTTTGTCCTTGACAATCTTCTATGAAATCAGAATAGCCTTTGGTTATATTACATATTTCGATATACATTTTATCTCCTGACGACAAGAATACCATGTCTTTGACATCATCATCGTTAAACTTACTAATATTGCTCTTGTCATAGAAAAGCCATATAGACAGATCATCTACATACATTCCATTCAAACTTGTATCGTCAAAGCCTATATATTTACTGATTTTGTTGTATAAAGTGCCATTTATGGTATACTTACAAAAATAATAGTTTGTTTGATCCGCGGGGTCTTGTGCACTGATATTTAATGAATATAAAGTATAACCGGACTCTTTTATTTTTGTAATATTCATAGAATCCAGTATAATTCGTGTGGGCATTTTGCTCTCAGCTTCATAGTTTTCTGCTGTTCCGTCTAAATCAAAGTCTGTCTTTACTGTTAGTTTATACGTCCATCCGGGCTTTCCTGCCATTGGTTGTTGTGTCTTATAAATGCCGCTGCCAACAGAATCTTGTGTAAGATTGTAGGTATTAGTGATGTTTGTACTATCTTCTTCAAGGGTAACAATTGCATCAGAAATACGTTCATTTTCTTTTTGGTCAAAATATCCTGTTGAACTACTTAATGCTATTTCCTGACGGATATAATGATCTGTTATCGTACCATAAACAACAGGAACGGGGATAGAATTATTTGTGTTTATTGTAATATCTTCTGTGCACGAATTAAATAAAATGCTGAAGAAAACGATTAGCATTGTAATAGTTGTGTTGCTAGGGCTGCTCATTATTTTCATTTTTAGTGATTCTTTAAAATTTAAAATTATAAGTAATTGAAGGTATGGCTCCAAATAAATAAGTCATCTGTGCCTTTGGAATTCCGCTATTTGTATTTTGGTCAAAAGAAATCATCCATGGGTTCTTATTCCAATAAGCATTGTACAATGAGAAATTCCATTCTCCTTGATACCATTTTTTTGGATTTTTTGTAGGGGTGTATGTTGCCGATAAATCCAAACGATGATAATCTTTTTTCCTTGAGGTGTTTCGTCCAGAGTAAATGGGATAATATTCTCCATTAATTTCAAATCGGCCGGTAGGGTAGGTAACAGGAGTTCCGGTTGCATATACCCATCCTGCAGAAATACTCCATTTCTTTGAGCACTTATAGGAAAGCATTAGGTTTACGCTATGGGTTTTGTCGCTTGGAGCTAGATAAGCTTTCCCGTTATTTATGCCTGGTATAGTGCGTTCTGTACGTGAAAGTGTATAATTGATGAAGCCTGTAAGTCTGCCAGTGTTCTTCTTTATCATAATTTCCATTCCATAAGCTTTTCCTTTTCCGGTTCTTACTTCTCCTTCTAATTTATCATTAAAAAGTAATTGGGCATTATCTGCGAAATCAATAATATTGTTCAAACCTTTATAATATAATTCGACAGAGGTTTCTATGGTGTTTTGGTTGAAATTCCGGAAATAGCCGAATGAATACAAGTTTGCCTGTTGAGGTTTTATGTTTTTACTTGCAGGGAACCACAAATCCAGAGGAGAACCCGAATCAGAGTTGTTTGCGATCTGAATAAATTGTACATTATGAGCATAATTTGCTTTCAATGATGAATTGTGATCCAATTGATAAACGATACCAAAACGAGGTTCGTATCTTATATATGTGTGATATATTTTTCTGCTTTTATAATAACTGGTGTCGTTTACTTCATAATTTTTGTCATATGAAAAGACGGAGGCTTTTCCCATATTTTGGAAAATAGTAGTACGCAAGCCATACTTCAAACTGATATGATCGTTAACCTTTTCATCAAGTCCAATATAAACGCAATGTTCTAGAGCATAAGATCTTTGTATTCTGTAATTTGGGTAACCCGGACGTTTGATCAGAGCCGGTTCAAACTGATGGAAAGTTGAAGACAATCCGTAATTAAGTCTAATCTTATTTGTTATGTGATGATTGATATCCAGATGCAAATCTAAGTCTTGAATGTTTGATTTCCAAGTTATTTGTGAATTTTCCATTGATGAACCAAGTTCATAATGATAATTCGTATAATTAATGCTCAAGTGGGAGAATATATTTTTTGAGAAAACATGGTTCCAAGACGTTGAAGCAAGCGTATTTCCATAACTGAAATCTTCAGATGAGGTGCCGAATAAATCTTTTCCAGAATAAAAATTCACATATATTTTATCCTTAGCTGAAAAGCGATGAGAAACTTTGGCATTAATGTCGTAGAAATAGATTGATTCACTTCTTTTATCCGGATCTGAAGATAATTTCAAAAATAAATCGGCATAACTACGACGACCGCTTACCAACCAAGATGTTTTACTGCCTAATGGTCCTTCTAAAGTTAACCGGCTGGATATCAAACCTATACCTCCAATGCCCTTGACTTTTTCAGGCGATTCATCTTTAATTTGTACGTCCAATAAAGAAGAGAGACGTCCTCCGAATCTTATAGGTAAATTACCTTTATATAATTCGGCATTTTTTACTACATCATTGTTGAATACTGAGAAAAAGCCAAACATGTGTGAGGCGTTATAGATATTGGTGTTGTCAAGTAAAATAAGATTCTGATCAGCCGATCCTCCTCTTACACTAAAGCCTGAACTACCCTCTGATGTGCTTTGAACGCCAGGTAAAAATTGTATTGCTTTAATAACATCTACTTCACCCATTAAGGCAGGAACTTTTTGAATTTCAATATTGGATAACCCCTGTACACCCATATCAACTTTTGAAAGATTCTCATTTTTTTTCTTTGAAGAGATAACTACCTCTTGTAATTTTACACCGGATTCTAAATTAGCAGTAAATCTCATGTCCTTATTTACTGTTAATAACTGTTCCTTAGTTTTGTAACCGATATACGATATTTTAATATTGTAAGTACCATTAGGGATCCTAATAGAATACTTGCCATCCGAATCCGTTTTACACCCTTTCAATAATTCTACCACATAGATATTAGCACCGATGAGCAGCTCATTTGTAGTGTTGTCTTTTACTACTCCGCTAAGAGTGACATTTGTCTTAGGATTTAGAGCATAAGACGGTTCAATGTAGAGAAAATGAATGGATAAACATAAAATAAAGAAACTAATGGATTTTAATTTTAATCTCGAAATTCTTTTTCTTTTCATGTGTTGTTGAAACATTTGTTATTAATCTTTTTACCTTTTTTGAAATGGGCTGCAAAGTTATGTAAAAAATATATTCATCTATTATTAAAGATGTTTTATTCTGCCCGTATTTGTTCTTTAATGTAAAGATCTTAAAATGAAGATCTTAATTTTGTCATTGATAAAGACCGGAAGGATTAAGAAACTCCCTATTCTGTTTCTTGAAATAAATGTTAAAAAGTACTTTTTGAGCTAATTAGTATTCTGAATAGAATTAGATTTTTTTTGGAGAATGGGCTGTGATTAGACTTTTATTCTTTTTACCTCATTCTATTTTCTATTATCCTTATATAAAATTAAATATAAAAATAAAATATTCTAAGGAATTTGTGAAATCTCCATAATGATTATACGTTGGGGAAATATTATGTGATTTTCCTAACAGCTCTGCGGGAACGTTTTATATCACGGTCAGTTAATCCTTTGCCATTTTTTGTTCCACCTTTTTCTACTGTTGCTGCGATTTTAAATCCGCTCCATTTAAGTATTTCTTTTAAAGCTTTTATCACACCGCGGCTTTGATTAAATAAGATATTAAAAGGATATATGGTGGTACAAGTGCCCACTAATATTGCTTTTTTACCTTTATGCAGAGGTGTCGGATAGCCTTTTTTGCTTTCGCCCATCATTCCGTAAACAATGCGATCGAAGACCACTTTTAGTTCTCCGGGTATATTACCCCAATAGCATGGTGCACCGATAATCAATGCGTCGGCCTGTTGTATTTTTTGTAACACGAGCTGCGCATCATCTTCGGGTAAAACACATTTAAGTTTCGAACGGCAACTCATGCAACCCGTACATGGGTGCACCTGTAAGTCACAAGTACGAATAATCTCGGTTTTAGCCCCATTCGCTTCTGCTTCCTGTTGCATGGTATCTAATATATTAGTAATATTACCATGCTTTCGGGGGCTACCGTTTATAATAAGTATTTTCATTTTTCCAATAAATATTTTTTTGTTTTGCCAACAATTTTTCTCTATGGATAGATAATCGGACAAATTTAATGTTTTTTCTTTTATAAAACGTATGCTAATATTGATTATCATCTTGTTCTTTCGAATTAAATTATATAATTCCGAGGTGTATTATCTTTTGTTGTTATATTTACGACGTAATATTAAGATTGGAGAACCTGGTTCCTATCTTTGCTACTATAATTATAAAATCAACAAGATTGTTGTTTTTATTTAATACTGTCAACAGGTTAGTATTTGTTTTAAATCAAAATTATTTTAGATGCTTTTCAAAAAAAGTGTATCTGTTTTATATGGGATTTGGCTTTTTTCTTTACTTTTGGTATACATATATATTTGAATATGACAATAAAATGAATATCATGAAAAATGTTTTTTTATATGGCTTATGTTGTATTTGTCTGTTGCCGGTAATGGTTGTTGCACAGAATTTTAATCCCATTATCCCAGATTGTATAGCAGATCCTTCGGTTTGTAAATTTGGTGATACATACTATTTATATGCTACTGCTGACAGAGATTCTGGTCTAGACCGTGCAGGAACACCTGCTGTTTGGAAATCAAAAGATTTTGTTAATTGGAGTTTTGAAGGTTCTCTAATCTCCGGCATTGATTGGGCAAAAGCTTATCCGATAAAGGATGAGAAGGGTAATATGAAAGAGGGTTATTTTAGGTTTTGGGCACCTGGGAAGGTGATAAAGAAAGGAAGTCATTATCTGCTTTATGTGACTTTTGTTAAACCAAATCAGCATAAGGGGACTTATGTGCTTATGGCCGATAAGCCCGATGGCCCATTCCATTTTATAGAAGGTGACGGATTGTTGGTTGCCGGTGAAAAGGGACTTGAAACGGTTCCGATCGCTCCCGATATTGATGGAGAACCTTTTATTGATGGTAATGGTAAAGGATTTCTCTTTTGGCGAAAACGGATGGCTGCTCGTCTTACCGGCGATTATCTTCACCTTGATGGAATCCCGCAGGAAATGAAAACGCATAGAAATGGGTATTCCGAAGGTCCGATAATGTTTAAAAGGGAGGGGATATATTATTATTTGTATACTTTAAGTGCTAATCAAAATTATGTTTATGCCTATATGATGAGTAAGAAGGGGCCGCTATCTGGTTTCGAAACGCCTAAAGGAAACGACATATTTCTTTTTTCTTCTATTAGAAACAATGTTTGGGGACCGGGGCATGGTAACGTGTTTTATGATAAAAGTTCAAACAAATATATATTTGTGTATTTGGAATATGGTGACGGTGGTACCACCCGACAGGTTTATGCGGATAAGATGGAATTCAATAAAGATGGTACGATCAAAACTCTCATTCCCAATGGTAAAGGTGTTGGTTATTTAGGACAGAATCAAGAAATGAAAATGAATATATCCGGACAGGCTCACTTTTCGGCATCAAGTATTCATTCTCCGCGAACTACTACTGTAAAGATTGAGACCCAGCCTAATGCTCCTCTTGAAAATGGTGCTTCAGTTGAGGCGGTTACACGAACACATAATTATTATCCGAAAAATGTTGCAGATAGATCGAACGGTACGTGTTGGCATGCAGCAAAAAATGATAAGAACCCGTGGCTAATTGCAGACATGAATGAGGTAAAGGCTATAGATGAATGCCAATTTTTTTTCACTCAACCTACCGAAGGGCAAAGCTGGTGTCTGGAGAAATCTATCAATGGAAAGGTTTGGAAAATATGTGGAAAACAGAAAATTCTGATTGCGCGTTCACCACATATTGCTAAAAATATCGGTAAGGTGCGTTATTTGCGTTTAAGTATTGATAGTGGTGATGCAGGTGTTTGGGAGTGGAGAATTTATCAGAAATGATTTTGAGGTTTGATGAAATATGTGATATAAAAGCAGTAAGAGAGAAGTGCTATAATCTTCTCTTACTGCTTTTTATTGTTTTAATTTAGATTAGTATCCCCGATTTTGTTGTTCATCTTTTTTTAGAAGTCAAAGCTCTTCCATCTTTTTTGAATAGAGTCAAGATACTTTTTACAATAGTATACCCTTGTTTGCAATACCACAAAAAAGAGGACAAAGTATTTTCAGCTATAATTCTTTAGAAGATCTCGACCTTTCGCTAAAAAATTATTTCTTCGAGAAAAGTTCTTTTTCTTTAAATTCTTTCATTAATTCAGAAATGAGACTTTTTACGCTCGTAATTTTATCCGCTTTGTAAGCATTGGAACCTGAAAAAGCAAAACCGCTTTTGAAGTTACCCTTGAATGCATTGTAAAGAGCCAGCATGATACAGTACGGACTTTTAGAAATGTTGCAAGTCTTGATGCAATGGAAAGGACAAGTCTTAGGTTGCTTAATGCCCTCCTTCACCTGTTGGATGAAAAAACCGCTGATTGCACGACCGGGCATTCCCACCGGGCTTTTAATAATCTCTATATCCTCTATCTTTGCGTTCAGATATTGCTCCTTGAATGCCATAGAAGCATCACATTCGTTTGTGGTGACAAAGCGAGTTCCCAACTGTACACCAGAAGCTCCAAGGCTCATCATTTTGTAAATATCCGCTCCCGAATAAATGCCGCCGCCGGCAATTACAGGAATCGTTTTATTGTATTTCTTTTCATAAATGGCCGTTTCTGCTACGACTTGTGGCAGAATTTCTTCCAAAGAATATTGTTCGTCAGTAATTTGATTTTCTTTGAATCCCAAGTGACCTCCGGCTTTAGGGCCTTCAACAACCACGGCATCAGGAAGATAATTATACAGGCTTTGCCATTTTTCACAGATGATTCTCAAGGCACGGGCCGATGAGACGATAGGCACAAGCTTTGTTGTGCTCCCTTTTTGCAGGAAACTAGGCAAATTAAGAGGCAGTCCGGCCCCACAAAATATGATGTCGGCCTTTTCGGCAATTGATGTTTTCACCATATCGGCAAAGTTAGTCATAGCCACCATAATATTGACTCCGACAATTCCCCTTGCTCTTTCCTTTGTTTCTTTTACTTTCTCATGTGCTAGTCTTAGTTCTTCTTTAAGTCCTAAGATGCAAGCCTCACTAAAACTACTTGATAATTTGTTGTATATAAGTCCGAGACCAGCGCATGAGATCACGCCAATTCCTCCTTCATTTGCTACAGCAGAAGCTAGACCGGATAAGGAAATTCCGACACCCATTCCACCCTGAATAATAGGAATGCGAGTTTTTAAGTCTCCTATTGACAACATTTTCATATTATAATAATGTATTATTGAATATTGGGAGTAAAGGTAATACTATAAATCGGATAATAGTTGCATTTGAAAATATTTTTATGGCAATCCTGTCGGCCAGAAAGAAATATGAAGCTATTCGTCACTCAGGACAAGATTTGTCCTATTAGTATAGGACACTATTTAATAACAATAAATAATAGTGTTTATGGAAAAACGAATTAATTGTCATTACAGTGAAAGTGAATGTCTTTCATCCCGCGCTGTACATACGGAGAAGGGAATACAAAAAGAGGTGCTTGCATATGGGAGTCATCTGGGCTTCAGAAAAAATGTTGTATGTGGTATTTTTTGTCTCTGAAAATAAGTTTGTCTTAGTCTTTAGTCTCTCTATTTTCTCTCTTAACTTTCAATTTCTCAAAAATAACTCGCTTTTACTTTCAATATTTCATTTTGTCCCTGCAATAATTGTAGTTATCAAAATGTTCTATACTTTATATA
>Ga0172378_10000644_pt1 | contig 30882 bp, 23 predicted proteins | sample GrowelOW332metaG_FD_119755 | JGI IMG/M metagenome (GOLD analysis project Ga0172378, IMG submission 119755) | Groundwater microbial communities from an aquifer near a municipal landfill in Southern Ontario, Canada - Pumphouse #3_1 metaG | ecosystem: Environmental > Aquatic > Deep subsurface >...
ATAAGAAACCAATAATACATTCTATATTATTGGTTTTTTTATATCTTTGCTTAAGTTTATTAGTACAAATAAATACTAATCGATTTAACAACTTAATAACATTTTTATGAAAACTAATTTAAGTTCTCAGATTACGCTCAACAGGGTCTCCCCCAAATATTACAGACCAGAGAATGCGTTTGAGAGATCGGTTCTAACCCGAATGGAAAAAGTTCCTACAGATATTTATAAATCTGTTGAGGAAGGTGCAAAAAAAATTGCAGAAGAAATAGCTAAAACTATTCGCGAGAAACAGCAGGAAGGTCATTTCTGCGTTCTTGCCTTATCCGGCGGCACTACTCCCGTACATGTTTTTCAGGAACTTATACGCATGCGCGAAGAAGAGGGACTAAGCTTCAGCAATGTCATCATCTTTAATATGTATGAATACTATCCGTTGACCAAAGATGCTGTAAACAGTAATTTCAATTCATTAAAATCCATGTTGCTCGATCACATCAATGTCGACCAACAAAACATTTTCACTTTTGACGGCACAGTATCCAAAGATAAGATCATCGAACTATGCAGATTATATGAACAACGAATCAAAAGTTACGGAGGCATAGATATCGCTCTGATGGGCATCGGACACATGGGTAATATCGCATTCAACGGTCCGGGTTCCAGACTTAATTCTGTCACCCGACTGATTCTTCCGGATAGCGAGTCACGCAATGAGTCGTCAAAAATATTCGGAAGTATGGAAAATACTCCACCTTGCGCTATCACCATGGGTATATCAACCATATTAGGTGCAAAGAAATTGTATCTGATTGCTTGGGGTGAAGAAAAGGCTTCGATGATCAAGCAATGTGTTGAAGGCCAAATAACCGATGCATTTCCTGCCTCATTTCTGCAAACACACAGCAATACCCATGTCGTTGTTGATTTGGCTGCCGGCTCTAATCTGACGCGTATCCAACGCCCTTGGTTAGTAACCTCATGCGACTGGAATGACAAACTGATCCGTAGTGCCATCGTTTGGCTTTGTCAAGTAGTAAAGAAACCGATCTTAAAGTTGACGAACAAAGACTATAATGAAAACGGACTAAGCGAATTGCTGGCTTTATACGGTTCTGCTTATAATGTCAACATCAAGATATTCAATGATTTGCAGCATACCATCACCGGATGGCCGGGTGGCAAACCGAATGCCGATGACACTTATCGTCCCGAACGTGCGAAACCATTTCCTAAGCGTATTATCGTATTTTCACCACATCCCGATGATGATGTCATCTCTATGGGAGGAACAATACGCCGATTGGTTGAACAAGGTCACGACTTTCATGTAGCTTACGAAACTTCCGGTGACATAGCCGTAGGTGATGAAGAAGTTGTTCGTTTCATGCACTTCATCAATGGATTTAACCAGATTTTTGATAAAGAAAAAGATGAAGTCATCAAAAATAAATATGCCGAAATCCGTAAATTCTTAAAAGAAAAGAAAGACGGCGACGTAGATACAAAAGATATCCTCACCATCAAGGGACTTATCCGTCGTGGCGAAGCCCGCACGGCCTGCACATACAATAAGATTCCGCTGAATCACGTTCATTTTCTTGACTTGCCCTTTTATGAAACCGGCAGGGTAAAAAAGAACAAAATGACGGAAAAGGATGTTATTATTGTTCGTAAACTATTGCAAGACATACAACCGCATGAGGTGTTCGTAGCCGGTGATCTGGCCGATCCGCATGGCACACACCGCGTATGCACGGATGCCGTTCTGGCTGCCATTGATTTGGAAAAAGAAGCCAATGCCGAATGGCTAAAGAACTGCCGTATATGGATGTATCGTGGTGCATGGGCCGAATGGGATATTGAAAACATCGAGATGGTTGTACCAATCAGTCCCGAAGAACTTCGTGCCAAACGCAACGCCATTTTGAAACATCAGTCGCAAATGGAAAGTGCCCCTTATTTGGGCAACGATGAAAGATTGTTCTGGCAAAGAAGCGAAGACCGCAATCACGGAACAGCCGAACTGTATGACGAACTTGGTTTGGCATCATATGAGGCGATGGAAGCCTTTGTGAAGTATATTCCATAATCACGAAAACATTGTTCATATCAAAGGGCGGAAAATATTATATATACTTTCCGCCCTTTTTGAAAAATAAAACGGAAACTTGTTTCTCGTTACATAAAAAGTTTTATCTTTGCTAGAAGATATAAAACCTTTAAAGCAACGAATTATGAAGTATGCAATACAAGCCAACCCTAGTGGCACGCGCACTGTTGAGGTTTCCGAAGAGAATTTAAAAACAATCGAGAAGTATGCCTTATTTCGCCAACTCATTGACAGCAATGGCATTATTGACGAAAATGTACTTGAAAAATTAAGATTGAACCTGCGTGCACTTATCGCAAGTGAGGAAAAAGACAGTAAAGCTTTGCTTGATCTCTGCATTGATGTTATTTATCACAACAATATGAAATCATTTGGCCTTCAACAACTTGCTTATCTTTATCTACACTGGTTGGAACAAGAAGACGAAGATTCCGACAATAACGAAGATACTGAAGAAGAAGAAAAATGATCAGTTTGGATACTTGCAAACAAATAACATACAGTCCATTGATTCCGGCTATGAGAACAATCTGTGAAGCACCGTTGGGCGAAACAATTGAAATTATTATGGACAATAAGGAAGCTTTCAATGACTTAAAAGAATACTTGTCGGAACAATCCGTCGGTTTTCGTGAGGTCTATATGAAAGACAGAATGATATTACAATTTAAAAAAAAATGATTTTACCAACGGATGAATAGCTATAAACTTACCGACTGGTTGCCCACCACCAAAAAAGAAGTAGAACTTCATGGATGGGACGAACTTGATGTAATTCTTTTCAGTGGAGATGCTTATGTAGATCATCCCTCATTTGGTACGGCCGTTATCGGCAGAATTCTCGAAGCTGAGAATTTGCGTGTAGCCATTGTGCCTCAACCAAATTGGCGTGACGACCTGCGTGACTTTAAAAAGCTGGGGCGTCCACGCCTGTTTTTCGGTGTCACGTCGGGATGCATGGATGCACAAGTCAATAAATATACAGCCAACAAACGATTGCGCAGTGAAGATGCCTACACACCGGACGGACGAACGGACATGCGTCCGGATTGTCCATCAATCACTTATACCCGTATCCTCAAAGAGATTTACCCCGATGTGCCCGTTGTTTTGGGCGGCATCGAGGCAAGTATGCGACGCCTCACTCATTATGACTACTGGCAAGACAAGGTTTTGCCGAGTATTCTTTGTGACAGCGGAGCGGATATTCTGATTTACGGCATGGGAGAAAAGCCGCTCAACCAATTGGTCCATCAGTTTCCGAAACTCACGGATATCCCGCAAACAGCCTACCTCCGCAAAGCGGAAGATATTACAGCCCTGCCCGGTGATATCAAACTCTATTCACATGAAGAATGTCTGAAAGACAAGAAAAAAGAAGCAGATAACTTCAGGCATATCGAAGAAGAATCAAACAAGTTCAATGCTTCACGCATCACGCAGGCAGTAGGTGAACAGATCGTAGTGGTTAATCCGCCCTTTCCGCCACTCACCACACCCGAACTTGATCATTCTTTCGATCTGCCCTATACCCGTATGCCACATCCGAAATACAAGGATAAACGCATTCCGGCTTATGAAATGATTAAATTCTCCGTCAATATCCATCGTGGATGTTTCGGCGGATGCGCCTTTTGCACGATCTCCGCCCATCAAGGCAAATTCATAATGAACCGTAGCAAAGAATCTATCCTGAAAGAAGTAAAACAGGTGATACAAATGCCTGATTTTAAAGGATATCTAAGCGATTTAGGCGGCCCATCGGCCAATATGTACCGCATGGGCGGACGTGACCATTCACTCTGCGAACGCTGCAAACGGCCATCGTGCATCAACCCGAAAATTTGTCCGAACCTGAATACCGACCATCGTCCGTTACTTGATATTTATCATGCAGTCGATGCCCTACCGGGAATCAAAAAATCTTTTATCGGCAGCGGTATACGTTATGACCTGCTACTGCACCAAAGTAAGGATCAGGCGGTCAATCGTACCAATGCCGAATATACGCGTGAGCTGATAGTAAACCATGTGAGCGGCAGACTGAAGGTGGCTCCGGAACATACGAGCGATCGCGTACTGACAATGATGCGCAAACCTCCTTTCTCTGAGTTTGAGGAATTTAAAAAGATATTTGACCGGATTAACGAAGAAGAGGATATGCATCAACAACTCATTCCTTATTTTATTTCCTCGCATCCCGGATGTCACGAAGTAGATATGGCCGAGCTTGCTGTAATCACTAAACGCTTAAACTTTCACCTGGAGCAGATTCAGGACTTCACTCCCACTCCTATGACGGTATCGACCGAGGCCTGGTACACAGGATTCGACCCGTATACGCTTGAACCGGTATACAGTGCCAAAACGCCCAAAGAGAAATTGGCACAACGCTTGTTTTTCTTCTGGTATAAACCGGAAGAACGGCAGAGTATCATCAACGAACTGCATAAAATAGGAAGGTCGGACTTGATTGACAAATTATATGGCAATCGTAATTTTCATCATCACAATGATTTGAAAAACGAAACAGAAGGACTAATTAAGAAATGGGAACAGAAAGAGGCCCATGAACAGAACAATCCTAAGTCCAGAACATCAAGAAAGCGGAAATAATCCCTTCAACATTTAAGGCTTTAATATTCGCATCGCAAAACTTATGGTAATGCGATGCGATTGTATTACTTTTGCATCGCAAAAAAAAATATTTGCGATGCTTTTTGTCTTCATTAATTAATCAATCAATAAATAGTCAAAATTCTTTTTAAAATATCCACCGCATTTTCAACATTAGGTATTTCACTGATTAAAAGCCTGCGTCTGGCACCTTCGGCGGCAAATCGGCATTGAGCCTGATTCTCTTGTACGAATTTTATCACTTTACCAAAAGCCTGACTATTATAGAATGGACTATCTTGATTGGAAACAAAGAAAAGACTCATGTTACCACCTTTGAGATATATCTTCTCTATACCCAAATGAGTAGCCAAATTTCGTAATATGGGAATACGGAGAAGTTCCTCGGTCTCATGCGGAATAGGTCCGAAGCGGTCAATCAGCTGTAAACGTAAATCTGCAACTTCTTTATCCGAACTCAAACTATCAAGCTCACGATAAAGCAGCATCCGCTCACTGTTGCCTGTCACATAATCGGCAGGCAACAATAATTCCAAATCGCTCTCGATCAAGCAATCGTCAACAAAGTTATCTCCACTTATTTGTTTTTCATTTTCTTCGGTATAAAGACCGGAGAATTCATCAATCTTCAATTCATGTACGGCCTCGGTAAGAATCTTTTGATATGTTTCGTAGCCCAGATCGGCAATAAACCCACTCTGTTCGGCACCAAGCATATTTCCGGCACCGCGGATATCCAAATCCTGCATGGCAATATGTATACCGCTGCCCAAACCACTGAAATTTTCAATAGCCTGCAAACGCTGTTTACCTTCTTGCGTTAGGCTACTAAGCGGCAGAGCAAGAAGATAACAAAAGGCTTTCTTGTTACCTCGTCCTACCCGCCCGCGCATCTGATGCAAATCACTCAGGCCGAAATTCTGGGCGGCATTGACAATGATGGTATTAGCATTCGGTATGTCTATTCCGTTCTCCACAATCGTAGTAGACAAGAGTACATCGTAATCATAATTTACAAAGCCCATGATTACACGTTCCAGTTCGCGCGGTTCCATCTGTCCGTGACCGATAGTCACACGGCAATCGGGGATATAACGTTCAATCATATCCTTTAATTCGGGAAGTCCCGAGATACGATTGCTGACAAAAAACACCTGTCCGTTGCGGCTCATCTCAAAATTGATGGCATCCGTTATCACCTCACGACTGAAGGTGTGTACTTCCGTCTGGATAGGATAACGATTGGGCGGCGGTGTTGAGATAATACTCAAATCCCGTGCACCCATCAATGAGAACTGAAGAGTTCGGGGTATGGGGGTAGCTGTCAAAGTGAGCGTATCAACATTCACTTTCATCTGCCGTAGCTTTTCTTTCACAGAAACACCAAACTTCTGTTCCTCGTCAACCACAAGCAATCCCAAATCTTTGAAATGTACATCTTTGCCCAAGATACGATGTGTACCGATAAGTATATTCACTTTGCCGGATTGCAAATCGTTCAAGACCTCTTTGACCTGCGCTCCTGTACGGGCACGGGTGAGGTATTCAACACGACACGGCATATCTTTCAAACGATCCGAAAAAGTCTGATAATGCTGATAAGCCAAAACCGTTGTGGGCACAAGAACGGCAACTTGTTTATCATCACTCACAGCCTTAAAAGCTGCACGCACAGCAATCTCCGTCTTACCGAAACCCACATCGCCGCAAACCAAGCGATCCATCGGACGGTCACTTTCCATATCAGCCTTTACATCAGCCGTAGATTTACTCTGATCGGGAGTATCTTCATAAATAAAAGAAGCCTCCAACTCTTTCTGCATGAAACTGTCGGGACTAAAAGCAAACCCTTTCTCTTCACGGCGTTGCGAATACAGTTTAATCAAATCGCGCGCAATATCTTTGATCTTCTTCTTTGTACGGTCTTTGAGCTTCTGCCATGCTCCGGTGCCCAGCTTGTTCAGTCGGGGCATCTCACCCTCTTTTCCTTTATACTTGGAAACCTTGTGGAGCGAATGGATAGAAACCAACACCACATCGTCGTTCTGATAAATCAACTTCATCATCTCTTGTGTCGTGTTTCCATTGGGAACACGAACAAGGCCGGCAAAACGTCCCACACCATGATCGATATGCACCACATAATCTCCGGGCTTAAACTGACTTAACCCCTTGAGAGATTCGGTAATCTTGCCCGAACGTGCCTTGTCACTTTTGAGGTTATATTTATGAAACCTGTCGAAAATCTGATGATCGGTAAAGATGCACCAATGCATGGCATTATCCGTAAAGCCCTCGTGCAAAGTGCGTTCAACAGGAGAAAACCGTATATTATCACCCCTGTCGCTAAAGATATCAGCTATACGATCAGTTTGCTTTATACTATCACTGCATATATAAATATCGTATTTATTCTCCTGAAAATCCTTCAATGATGAAGCAACCAAATCAAAATTTTTATGGAAGAGTGGCTGAGGAATAGTATCAAAAGTCACCTTGGCATCAGGTACTCCGGTAGGTTTATTCCCAAATTCAAGGCGCTTGAAATCAAGGGCACGCCTAGAAAATTCGGCCCTGTCAATCAATTTCCCGTCCAACGAAATTCTTTCTGAATCATTCTCTTCCTGAACAGCCACCGCTTGTGAGGTAAGTGATTCATCGTGTACCGTTTGTATTCTCTCGCAAAGCCAGAGAAAATCGCGCATAGCCAACACCGTATCAGGAGGAAGAGCATCAAGGAACAAGCTGTTCACCTCGTCGCTGACACCCAAATCAGGAACAATGACGATAGATTTTTTTTGTTCGTGCGACAATTGCGTATCCACTTCAAAAGTACGTATACTGTCTATATCATCACCAAAGAAATCAATACGATAAGGATATTCGCATGAATAAGAAAAAACATCGATAATACTTCCACGCACAGCATATTGCCCCGGTTCATACACATATTCAGCATATTGGAAACCGAAACCATTCAGCATTTCGACAACCGACTTCATATCCGCCGTTTCGCCGACGTTCAGCTTGAGGGTCTTTTCTTTCAATGATTTCTTAGAAACCACCTTTTCGGCAAGCGCATCGGGATATGTCACAATGCTCCAATCCTTTTCTCCCTTTTGCAAGCGGCTTAACACTTCGGTACGCAGAATTTCATTCGCCGCATCTTTCTGACCGTATTTGATGGCACGACGAAAAGATGAAGGGAAAAACAACACTTTTTCCTCTCCCAATACTTGAGTGAGATCATGATAAAAATATCCGGCTTCCTCCAAATCGCCAAGGATAAAGAGGAACGGGCGGGGTGATTGTTCGATAAGTACCGAAGAAAAGAAAGAAGCTGAAGAGGCACATAATCCACCACAAAAGATCTGCTTCACTGTGGCATCATCCAGCAAATGTTTCATCAGCGCAATATTAGGATGCGCGGCATATTTTTGTTGTAATTCGGAAAGATTCATATATTGATGTTCGTATATTCACACACAGAAATGCATAGATTAACCTTTAATCTATGTGTATTTTTTGTCTTTGAGATAAAATTCACGGCAAAATTACTAAAAATATATTAGTTTTAGCAAACTATTTTTTTAATCTGACAGAAAATAATTACTTTTGTATGGCATAAAGTTGAAATAATATATGTTAGAAACAGACAGTATCGTCATCATACCGACTTATAATGAGCTCGAAAATATCGAGCATATTATTCGTGCGATTTTCGGACTTGATAAGAAGTTCCATATTCTTATCATTGATGACAGTTCTCCTGATGGAACAGCAGATATCGTAAAAAAAATGCAAACCGAATATACAGACAGTTTGCACATCATTGAGCGGAAAGGAAAACTTGGTCTCGGTACCGCTTATATTACCGGTTTCAAGTGGGCACTGGCCCGTGATTATGAATACATTTTTGAGATGGATGCCGATTTCAGTCATAACCCGAATGACTTACCGCGTTTGTACAACGCTTGTGCCATCGATGGTAATGATTTGGCCATAGGCTCCCGCTACGTCAGTGGCGTAAATGTTGTGAATTGGCCCATGGGACGTGTATTGATGTCTTACTATGCTTCTAAATATGTGAAACTGATAACCGGCATACCTATTCATGATACGACAGCCGGCTTCATTTGCTATCGAAGAGCCGTGCTCGAGACGATAGGAATAGACCATATACAATTTAAAGGATATGCTTTTCAAATTGAGATGAAATTTACGACTTACAAATACGGATATAAAATAATCGAAGTACCTGTTGTCTTTATCAACCGCAAACTCGGAACATCAAAGATGAACACAAGCATATTCGGTGAAGCCATTTTCGGTATTATTAAAATGAAAATCGAAAGTTGGTTTCGTAAATACCCCCAAAAAAGATGAAACGCATTTTTATTAAGAACGCAACAATAGTTAATGAAAACAAGCAGTTTAGAGGATCTGTTGTTCTAGACAATGGAATAATCGTAGAAATATTATCAGACAGAGAAATGCCTGCCGGTCCTTGCGACAAAGAAATCGATGCAACCGGATGCTATCTCCTACCTGGTATTATTGATGAACATGTACATTTCCGTGATCCCGGTTATACATACAAGGCTGATGTGGAAACAGAAAGCTGCGCAGCAGCGGCCGGAGGTGTAACTTCAATCATGGATATGCCCAACAACTATCCGCAAACCATCACAATTGATGCGTTGAATGCCAAACTGGATTATATGGCAGAACATTGCATCGTTAATTATTCATGTTATTTCGGTGCTACAAATACAAATAGTGATCTGCTTGACAAGTTGGATAACAGCCGTGTATGCGGCATTAAAATCTTTATGGGCTCAAGCACCGGCAATATGCTGGTTGACAATGATGAGAGTCTGGAACGCATCTTCAAGGGAACCAACAAATTAATTGCCACCCACTGCGAAGACCAAAAGATTATCAACGAAAACACTCAAAAAATAGCAGGTGACCTTGATGATGTGCCTATTACGCAACATCCGTATATCCGTTCTCCCTTGGCTTGTTTCAAATCAACGTCGAAAGCGATCAAGCTGGCTACGGAAACCGGTGCGCGCCTTCACATTCTTCATATATCCACTTCTGCAGAATTGAAATTACTCAAGATCAAACCTTTTGAAAAGAAACGAATTACAGCAGAAGTCTGCATTCCGCATTTAATCTTCTCTTCCCGCAATTATCATGAATTGGGATCACTCATTAAATGCAACCCTGCCATCAAAAGACACAGTAATGAAGTAGCCTTACAGCGCGCCATCAATAGTTCACAGATAGATACGATAGCTACCGACCATGCCCCCCACCTACTGAGTGAAAAGCAAGGCGGTGCCTTGAAAGCCAGATCGGGAATACCTATGATTCAATTTTCACTGGTATGCATGCTTGAATTAGTAAGCAATAAAATCACCACCATCGAAACTCTTGTTGAGAAAATGTGTCACAATCCGGCACTGATCTACGGAATAAGAAATCGAGGATTTATACGCCAGGGGTATCAGGCTGATCTTGTCTTAGTCCGCCCCGACCAAGAATGGACTCTAACGAACGACTGTATTTTAAGCAAATGCAAATGGAGTCCGCTCGAAGGAAGAAAATTCACATGGAAGGTTGAACAGACTTTCGTTAACGGAGAATTGGTTTATACCGATAATGAAGTAAACAAAAATTGCCGTGGACAAGAACTGATTTTTGAGAGATAAACAACAACCGATGAATCCAACTAACGAAATACTACATTACCACTTACATGATGTAGCCTCTTATATCAATTGGATTTATTATTTCCATGCCTGGGGGTTTGAACCGCGCTTTGCCGTTATTGCCGATATTCACGGTTGCGATGTGTGCCGCGCCTCATGGCTTACCTCTTTTGCTCAAGAAGATATACCAAAGGCGACCGAAGCCATGCAACTTTTCAAAGAAACCAACCGAATACTCGATCTCTTGGATAGAGATTATGAAGTCCGGTCCGCCTACAAACTTTGCGAAGCATACGGCGATGGCGATAATCTCATTATAGACGGTCAGACCATACCCTTACTTCGTCAGCAAACCGTTCAACAAAAAGATAAACCCAACCTTTGCTTGAGTGATTTTGTTCGTCCGCTCTCTTCGGGACAACCCGATACTGTGGGTGTTTTCTGCACCTGCATCGAATCCGAAGTAGAGTTGCTCTACGAAAAAGACCCGTACAAGCGGATGATGGTACAAGTACTCGCCGATCGTCTGGCCGAAGCTGCTACCGAAAAGATGCATGAATATGTACGCAAAGAAACATGGGGATATGCCAAAGATGAACACTTGTCCATGCCCGACCTGATGCTTGAAAAGTTTCAGGGAATACGTCCGGCCGTGGGTTACCCGTCACTCCCCGACCAATCGGTTAACTTCCTACTCAATAAAATTATCGATATGAGCCGGATAGGCATTTCGCTCACCGAATCGGGCGCCATGCATCCGCATGCATCCGTGAGTGGACTTATGTTTGCACACCCTTCCGCAAGATACTTCTCCGTCGGTAAAATCGGTTCCGATCAATTGAGAGACTATGCCAAACGCAAAGGAGTAAATGAAGAAGAAGTTCGTAAATTTTTAGTAAACAATATAATATGAATATATAGATACTTTAAACCTTTTATTTTATGCGTGTAATTTACTATATCTACCAAGTTTGTATAGCATTACCTATATTATTGGTATTGACTGTCATCACTGCTCTTGTAACAATAATTGGTTCACTAATAGGTGGAGCACATATTTGGGGATACTACCCCGGAAAGTTTTGGTCAAAAGCCATATGCTTCTTTCTATTAATTCCTGTTGAAATACATGGACGTGAAAAAATAAAAAAACATATCTCCTATATCTTCGTGCCCAACCATCAGGGAGCCTTCGATATCTTTCTCATTTACGGATATCTGGGACGTAATTTCAAATGGATGATGAAGAAAAGTCTGCGCAAGATACCATTGGTCGGCAAGGCATGCGAAAGTGCCGGACATATTTTTGTAGACCGTTCCGGCCCAAAAAGAATGCTCCACATGATTGAACAAGCCAAGCATTCACTTGTTGACGGCGTTTCTCTTGTTGTTTTTCCCGAAGGTGCACGCACATTTACGGGACACATGGGATACTTCAAACGCGGATCTTTTCAATTGGCAAACGACTTGCATTTGTCAATCGTGCCGATCACCATTGACGGTTCTTTTGAAATCATGCCACGTACAAGTCATTGGATACATCCGCACAAAATGATCATGACCATACATGCCCCCATCTTATATAAAGGAGAAGGACAAGAATATGTAAAAGAAACGATGAAAGAAGCCTACGCTGCAGTTGAAAGTGCTATGCCCGAACAATATAAAGGCATGGTGAAGAATGACGATCAAGATGTTGAATAACCGTTTACCGGAAAGATTTAATAATTATAACCGGATTTCTTTATCTGTATATTTTGTTCCATACGCTGACGCTCGGCAATAATCTGCCTGTTTTCTTTAGCCTTAGTCAGAAATTCATTGATCAACTGCTGTTTTTTGAAAGACTCCGGCGCACCCTTAATAATATCACTGATGATAGGTGTTATAATAGGATAAGGCATACTATTACAAAGCATTAAAAAAATATTCTGCCCCACCACATTATTATAATTATGAGTAATGACCTGCTTAACATAATCATTCGTAGCCTTTACGATGGAGTCAGCTCGCATAGATAACACTCTATGAATCTCGTCATAGTCACCGCCGTTCAATACCAAACGAGCTTCCTTATGCTGAAGATCATCCAACATGTCGGTCAAAGAGTTCTTCCTTTTTACAAATGTGTATAATGTATCATTGAGCGGCGTACCTGTAGCTACGTTTTCCTGCTGACTGATATTGATGTGGATATGTCCGTCTTCAAGAACAAGAGGCATTATGCATTCATCATCCATGTATAAACTTGCCATCATATCAGAATCCACTTTCCCCTTCATAATGAACTTTCCGTGAACAATCTCCGATGAATCAATATTAACCCAATCACTGTCTCCATTTGTATAAGCCTTGAGATACAACATCCTGCCGTCAATAAGATCAACAGACGAAACCCCGTCTATATTATATTTTTTTCCGCAAGAAGTAAAAACAAGCAAGATAAATAAAAGATCATATGTTCTGAATATTTTCATCTTATACTTTTTACAAATCAATTTAATTAAATCGTTGCAAATCTAAAACATTTTGAGCAACTATCGAAACAATTTATTTATATTTATATTTTGAACACTTTATTCTACTTAATATCTTAATTTTATTCAATCCTTTCTTCCTCTTTTGCAATTATTTACTTAATTTTGCAGCCATGAAAAAAACAACATTCGCACCATTTGCCAAACCACTTTATGTGATGTTGAAACCTGTTGGTGCCATGTGCAACTTAGCATGCGAATACTGCTATTATTTAGAGAAACTAAATCTATACAAAAACAGTAAAAAATATATTATGAGTGATGAACTTCTTGAGAAGTTCACAGAAGAATACATTAATTCGCAAACCATGTCCCAGGTATTGTTTACCTGGCACGGGGGAGAAACACTTATGCGCCCGATTTCCTTTTATAAAAGAGCACTGGAACTGCAAATGATATATGCCAATGGCAGAACGATAGACAATTGCATCCAAACCAACGGTACATTGCTTAATGATGAGTGGTGCGAATTCTTTCACGACAATAATTGGCTGGTCGGCATATCAATAGACGGGCCACAAGATTTTCATGACGAATACCGTAGAGACAAACAAGGTAAGCCATCGTTCGTGAAAGTGATGCAAGGCATCAACCTACTCAAAAAGCATGACGTACAATGGAATGCAATGGCCGTAGTAAATGACTACAATGCTGACTATCCACTTGAGTTTTACCACTTCTTCAAAGAACTGAATTGCCATTACATCCAATTTTCACCCATTGTTGAAAGAATTTGCGAGCATGAAGACGGACGCCATCTTGCCGCACCCGACGAAACGGAAGCGCATCAGATGACCCGATATTGTGTGACACCCGAACAATGGGGAACTTTTCTTTGCGCATTGTTTGACGAATGGGTCAAAGAGGACGTCGGCTATTACTATATACAAATCTTCGATTCCACCCTGGCCAATTGGGTTGGCCAACAACCCGGCGTATGCACAATGAGCAAGACCTGCGGACATGCCGGAGTTATGGAATTCAACGGCGACGTATATTCATGCGACCATTTCGTGTTTCCCGAATACAAGTTGGGCAATATCTATAGTAACACACTGGTAGAAATGATGTATAGTGAACGCCAGCAAAACTTCGGCCGGCTCAAGTACGACTCGCTGCCCACACAATGCAAAGAATGCAAATACCTTTTTGCCTGCAACGGCGGATGTCCCAAAAATCGCATATTGACAACAACAACCGGAGAACCCGGATTGAATTATTTGTGCAAAGGATATTATAAATTCTTTGATCATGTAGCTCCCTATATGGATTTTATGAAAAACGAACTAATGAACGAAAGACCACCGGCTAATATCATGCAAGCCGTCAGGGATCACAGCATCAATTTAAATTAATATAATAATTATACATATCAAAAATTAGAAATGAAAAAAATTAAGTTATTATTACTGGCATTCATCTTGCTGGTTAGCACATTTGCTGCGCAAGCGGATGAAGGCATGTGGCTTTTGCAATTAATGAAAGAGCAAAACACCATTGACATGATGAAAAAAGCAGGATTGAAATTGAATGCCAACGACATTTATAATCCCGACAGTGTTTCATTAAAAGATGCAGTCGGCATCTTCGGTGGTGGCTGTACTGGCGAGATCATCTCAGCCGACGGATTAATTCTGACAAATCATCATTGCGGTTTCGAATCCATTCAGCAACACAGTAGCGTTGATCACGATTATCTGACCAACGGTTTTTGGACTACTTCGCGCGACAAGGAACTTCCTAATCCGCAATTAACTTTCACCTTTATCGACAGAATCGTTGATATTACCGATTCGGTAAAGGCTAGAATTGCCTCAAAACAAATTACCGAAACAGAATCCTTCAGCTCTATTTTCTTGGATAAGATAGCACACGAATTTTATGAAAAGAGTGATTTGAAAGACAAAAAGGGAATAGAGCCTCAAGCACTCCCCTTCTATGCCGGCAACCGCTATTATTTGTTTTATAAGAAAATATATACCGATATCCGCATGGTAGCCGCACCTCCTTCGGCCGTCGGCAAATTTGGCGGTGAAACGGATAACTGGATGTGGCCACGCCATACAGGCGATTTCTCGATGTTCCGTATTTATGCCGACGCCAAAGGTGAACCGGCAGCATACAGCAAAAACAATGTTCCCTTGAAAACAAAGAAGCATTTCACTATCTCTTTGAAGGGTGTTAAAGAAGGTTCATACGCCATGATCATGGGATTTCCCGGATCTACGGAGCGTTACCTCACAGCTTCGGAAATTACAGAAATGATGAAATCGGAAAATGACCCGCGCATCCGTATTCGCGGCGCACGTCAGGATGTATTGAGCAAAGCCATGAAATCCAGCGATGCCATACGTATTCAATATGCCAGCAAATTTGCAATGTCATGCAATTATTGGAAAAATTCAATCGGTATGAATAAGGCTATCGTTGATAATAAGGTATTGGAAACAAAAACGGGACAAGAAAAACAATTCATGGATTTTGCAAAAGCAAAGAACGATACGGCCTACCAAAATGTAATTGGCAGAATAGACAATGTCACAGCACAGAATTCCAATCTCACCTATCAGTTGATTTGCTTGAGCGAAACTTTTCTGCGTGGTATTGAATTCGGCTCTCCTTATCAGATTATGAATCACATTAAATCTGCTTTGAAAGAGAAAAACGACTCCCTGCTACAAGTTAATATCGATATGCTGAAAATAGAATTTAGCGCTATACACAATAAAGATTTTAACCAAGAAGTTGACAAGAATGTTGCCAAGGTTCTTATTCCGCTATATGCAGAAATGATTCCGGTAGGCGAAAGAACAAATATCTACCAATTCATCAATAAAAAGTACAAGGGCAATTATAACAAATTTATTGATGATATGTATGCTAATTCAATCATTTCATCGCAAGCCAACTTTGATAAATTCATCAAGAAACCCACGGTAAAAGCGATCGATAAAGACTTGGCAACAATGTATTCGCAGTCAAAGTATGATAAAATAAATGAATTGAAAATAAATTATGAGAAGAATAATGACGCTCTGAATTTGCTGCACAAGACCTATGTACGCGGATTATGTGAGATGAAATTGCCAAAACCCTCTTATCCGGATGCCAATTTCACCATTCGCCTTACCTACGGTAATGTGAAATCTTATCATCCCCGTGATGCTGTGCTTTATAACTATTATACCACAACAAAAGGGGTACTTGAAAAAGAAGATCCCAATAACCGCGAATTCACCGTACCGGCCAAATTAAAAGAACTGATTGAAAACAAAGATTTCGGTCGTTATGCCATGGCCGACGGCGAAATGCCTGTCTGCTTTCTGACCACCAACGACATTACGGGCGGCAATTCCGGTAGTCCCGTACTTAATGATAAAGGTCAACTTATCGGAGCAGCTTTCGATGGTAACTGGGAATCATTGAGCGGAGATATCAATTTTGATAGCAAACTGCAACGTTGCATTTGTGTTGATATTCGCTATATCCTCTTTATCCTCGACAAACTTGGAGGATGCGAAAACCTAATCAATGAAATGACTATCGTCGAATAATCTATTTGATATATACATAAAGAAACGAGGTAAGCTCTAAGGAGACTTACCTCGTTTCTTTTAATATTCGCCTAATTCCTTAGACTTCTGCTTTCCAAAGGCCATGAACATTGCAATATTCATAAGCTGCAACCACTTTCTCGCCTTCTGCCAAAACAAAGTTGGCTACCGGTTCCTGACCGGGTTTCAGTTCACGCATTTGGCAACCACCATTTGTTGTTTCCAAAGCAATCCACTGAATATAGTGAGCTTCAAGCATCGGATGCAAAGTGGAACCCACTGTGACCTTTACATTCTGTCCATCGATATTGATTAATGGAACATGTTTTTCCGTACTGGAATCGGCAGTCTTTGCTACTAATTCTTCCATCTTTTCACCGCAGCAAACCAAAGAGCCGCCGCCATTGATAACCTTATAAACCAGATTACCGCACCTGTGACAAAGAAAAAATTTTAAATCTGACATTTTTTTTATTTTTTAAATCATTGATTATATATTCATTTATTCAAATAAGATGTATTAGCTCAGAATCTCATCCAGAGTAATATATTCACCTACATGACCTGCCATCTTTTCAGCATCTGTATTCACGGGAAGAGTCTTTTTGCCCGGACGCCATCCTGCAGGACAAACCTCTCCGGTCGCTGTTGCGTGCTGCCATGCCTTAACCTGACGCAGGAATTCATTTACATTACGTCCTACTGAATCTGCCTGCACCTCTTGCGCTACACATACACCATCCGGATTAAAAAGGAAACGGCCACGAAGAGCAACACCATCTCTATCAATATATACCCCGAACTTTTGTGATACTTCATGAGTTTTGTCAGCACCGATCGTAAGTCTCAAGCCTTTCAACAGAGGCTCTGTTTCAACAAAACGTTTGTGAGAAAATTTAGAATCGACGGAAACCGGAAGAACTTCGGTATTCAACGCCTTGAATTCATCCAAATGTGCATTCATTGCTGCAATCTCCGTTGGACAAACAAAGGTAAAATCGGCAGGATAGAAACATACAACCAACCATTTTCCTTTGTAATCTTCACTTGAAACCGTTGTAAAATGTCCCGTTTCAGAGTTGAAAGCATCCATTGTAAATTCAGGTAGACGCCTCATTACTAATGTAGAAGCTCCTGCCTGAGATGCGGAAGCATTATTTACTGTTTGATTTTGGCTCTCTTGAGTCTTTTCTTCGATAGGTTTCAAACCTTTATCACATGCCATAACTTTATTTTTTTTAAATTGTTAATTATAAATTTTATCTTTTTATATCTCTATACTCCGGTGTTTGCATCAGAGTCTTTAATCTCTACAAACTTTTCAGCGGGAGCACCGCATACCGGACATTCTTCGGGAGGATTTTCTCCTTCATACACATAACCGCAAACCGTACATCTAAATCTTTTCATTTTACTTGTTTTTTTAATTTAATAATAAATACTTTTTATATTACTATACTTTTTAATTCGTATTTGAATCTTTTGTCCCTTTTGCTAAACAATCTTTGCATATACCTTTATAGAAATAACTAATTTCTTTAACCAGATGCCCTTCAATCTTTTGCATATCAGGCATTGTTGCCAACTCTGGAAGTGATAAATCATAGATCTTGCCGCATTGCTTACATAAGAAATGTGCGTGAGTGGATGTATCTGCATCAAAATTGACCTGATGCTCATCAATGGTAATCATTTGCGCAGCGCCATTAGAAGCAAAAAGCTTTAATGTATTATAAACTGTCGTCTTCGATAAAGTAGGCATGCCAATCGATAATTTCTCATATATCTCGTCGGCCGACGGATGCGTGCGATGTGTGATCAAATAATCCATGATAGCTATTCTCTGCATTGATGGTTTTATTTGATGAAGAACCAAACTATTTATCGCATCGATCTGTTGCTGAAGTCTTTTACTTTGATCTTTTTTCATATTTGTAATGATTACATTTTTATATCTGGTACAAATATAGTGCATATTTTTTAATCCGCAAATATTTTCGATATTTTTTTTCTTAATAACTTAAAATTCTTACTTTTGTAATCTACATAAACGATAAGAACATGAATTACGGATTCGTAAAAGTCGCCGCTGCCATACCACAATTAAAGGTGGCTGATTGTAAATACAACATACAACAGATAGAAAAGCTGGTCGTCTTGGCCGATAGTAAAAAGGTTCAAATCATTGTCTTTCCCGAAATGAGTATTACCGCATACACTTGCGGCGACTTGTTTGCACAGCAAATTCTACTTGAAGAAGCTGAACAAGGATTGATAAAATTAATGAATGACACACGGCAGCTTGATATCATCATGATCGTAGGTATGCCGGTTGTTGTTCGTTCGGCCCTCATCAATGCAGCCGTAGTACTGCAAAAGGGTAAGATTCTGGGCATCGTACCCAAGACCTACCTGTGTAATTATAAAGAATTCTACGAACAACGCTGGTTCACTTCCGCTCTTCAGATCAAAGAAACGGAAGTCCGATTGTGCGGACAAATTGCTCCTCTGGGCACTAATCTGTTATTCAGCGCTACCGGTTGTATCTTCGGCATTGAGATATGCGAAGACGTATGGGCCGTTATTCCGCCAAGTTCGATGCTCGCTCTTGAAGGTGCTGAAATCATTTTTAACCTTTCGGCATCAAATGAATGCATAGGCAAACATAAATACAGATGCTCATTACTTCAACAACAGTCATCTCGTTGCCTGTCCGGATACGTTTACGCCTCTTCCGGATTTGGAGAAAGTTCCACAGATTTGGTTTTCGCGGGCAACGGATTGATTTATGAAAATGGCAAGCTTCTGGCTTCGGCCGAACGATTCAGCATAAGGGACCAACTCATTATCAGTGAGATTGATGTGGAAAGCCTGCGTACGGAACGTATTGTCAACAAGACATTCGCCACCAATAAATCGGCAATGAATACTCAAACACCGATCATTATTTCTGCGGAACCCACCAATTGCAAGGAATTAATACTGACACGTACATACGATCCGCTGCCCTTCGTTCCGCAAGGAAAAGAGTTGGACGCACGTTGTGCCGAGATTTTTGATATACAAGTAGCCGGACTGGCCAAGCGTATTGTTCATACAAACAGCAAGTCTGTAGTTGTAGGAATCTCCGGCGGACTCGATTCCACATTGGCACTTCTGGTCTGTGTTCATACTTTTGATAAGCTTGAACGCGCGCGTACCGATATAATAGGCGTCACCATGCCCGGATTCGGCACTACCGATCGTACCTATAATAATGCAATAAGCCTGATGAATTCTTTGGGTGTTACCGTGCGCGAAATAAGCATCAAAGAGGCATGCATACAACACTTCAAAGATATTAATCACGATATGAACATCCATGACGTGACTTATGAAAACTCACAGGCTCGCGAACGTACACAGGTCTTGATGGATATAGCCAATCAAATGAACGGTATGGTTATCGGTACCGGTGATCTTTCCGAATCAGCGTTGGGCTGGGCTACCTACAATGGCGACCACATGTCAATGTATGCCGTAAATGTAAGCATCCCCAAAACACTAGTACAGCACCTGGTACACTGGGTAGCCGTCAACAATGTGGATGAAACATCCCGCAATACACTGATTGACATCACCAATACGCCAATCAGTCCCGAGCTGATACCGGCCGATGAAAACGGAAATATCAAACAAATAACAGAAGATTTGGTGGGCCCGTACGAACTGCATGACTTCTTCCTTTATTACTTTATCCGCTATGGTTTCCGCCCGTCAAAAATCTTGATGCTTGCACAAAATGCGTTTAAAGAAAAATACGATACGGAGACGATAAAAAAATGGCTGCGTACGTTTATCCGCCGTTTCTTCGCCCAACAGTTCAAACGTTCATGCATGCCGGACGGGCCGAAGGTGGGAAGTATCTCACTTAGTCCAAGAGGTGACTGGCGAATGCCAAGTGATGCCAGTGCGAATAGTTGGTATGATTTTTAATCTTTTGTTTTACTTCAAAAGATCAGGTTTCTTCGTCAAATCAGTAGAATTCATATTCATTTACCAAAAGGCAAAGCCAAAGCATACCATAAGACAAAGAGCAGTGTCCATACAACAAATATAGCCAAGGCATATTTCCAAGTATACTTGAACAATGAGCCAAAAGTAACATGCTTGTCATAATAATGCATATAAGTCAGTATAACAGGCATATAAAGCATAAAAGGCGTAATGATATTTGTGGCACTGTCGCCTATGCGATAGGCACATTGGACAATATCGGGAGCAAGCCCCAACTGCGCAAAGACCGGAATAAAGATATAGGCCATAACAGACCACTTGCCCGTGGCTGATACCATAATCAGATTGACAACAGCCGTAAACAGGATGAACAGCAGGAGCATCGACAACCCACCCGGCTGAAAAGAGAGCAACATATTAGCCCCGCCTATCATGAGACACTTGTCGAGATGTGAATAATTGAGACAAGCGAACATTTGCGCTGCAAAAAAAACTATAATGATATAAACGCCCATCAAGTTAATAGGTGAAATAAGTCCGTCGATCACCTCCTTATCCGTCCGATAGCGTCGGGAAGCAAAGCCATAAACCATGCCGACAATTCCGATACCGAAAGAAATGAGGAACAACAACCCATCGATCAATGGCGAATGCAACAATCCCCCGTTGATACCACGAAATATGCCTTGAGAAGAAAAGGTGAACCAAAGAATAATAGCCACATAAATAAGCAAAGCTATAAGCGAAACAAAAAGTGCTTCCCGCTCCCTTCGCGAAAGCGGTTTATAAACCAAAGACTTGATCTCGCAGGCGTCTTGAGGTAATGAAGGAATCAGATACCGTTTCGTAACGACATAAATAACAAAACCTACGACAAATGTTGAAACAAACATAAAGAAATAATTGCAAAGCGGACCTACATCGCCCCCGAAACGGCTCATGGCCGGCAGGGCTTCCTGCGTATATTGCGCCAAAATAGGATCGATAGTACCAAGCAGGATATTCGCACTATATCCTCCGGATACAGCCACATAGGCCGTAATAATACCGGCCAGCGGGTTGAGGCCGACAAAAGAAAACAGCGCAGCTGCAATGGGTATCAGGATAACATATCCGGCATCACCGACAACATTGGAGATGAGCCCCAGAAATATAACCCAGAAAATGACCTTGTTCTTCTGCGAACGACTATGCACACAAAGCCGGATGAAAGCATCTATCAATCCGGAATGTTGAGCCACACCGAGTCCGAAAAGGGCTATGATAACCATTCCCAACGGAGTAAAACCAGTAAAGTTGGAGATCGCATTGCGCAACCACCAACGGATACCCTCGGCACTGAGCAGACTCTGCACATGTATTTCTTCGCCTGTTTGCGGAAGTTTAACGGTCAATCCATAGATATCACAAATCCATGAAAAGAAGACAACCACCAACGTAAGCAGAAAGAACATCGTGGCGGGGTGCGGCATACGCCATCTAATCTTCATCCGGCACTAAATTATCAAGGTCGAGTATACGAAGTTGAAGCGCACGAACGGCAAGCCGTGTAGCATTAACCCCACTTTGTTCGCCGTGTTCGAAAAGACGATTAATCAAATCCACCTGACGTTTTTCAAGCGACTTGACACCAAAAGGCATACCTCTGAGATTAGAGATCATCTCCTTGGTATATCCCAAGGCCAAGTGACGGAGAAAACGCTCATCATATTCGTCAATGTCATAATTGATAATAGCCTCCTGACGTTTGGAATCATTGGTAACCGATAGCTTAAAACGTTCGACGATACGCTCAAGTATCGGATAATTAAATACCAGTTTCTTACCATCAATCACGGCTTGCACATCCGTCTTGGTCAATAGTTCGCCGGTTTTGAGTATGATACCGTCCGCCCCGGCATTGAGCACATCCACCCAGAGTTTTTCATTGGTTATCTCACCCGTGAAAATAAGAACGCGCACTCCTTTATAGCGCTTGAAAATATTTTTGCAAATATCAACGCCAACTGTTGTAGAACCCCCAAGACCCAAATCAAGCAAAACCATATCAGGTTGCTGCTCTTCCATCAATGGCCAGAATTCGCCTTCGGTCATTGCGGTGCCAATCACTTCGGCATTCGGTATTTCATGACGAAAGATTTCTTCCGTCCCCTTAAGCTCGAGCTTGGCATCTTCAACAATAATTACTTTGAATTTCTTTTCTTCCATGGTGTAGTATTTATTATTATTATTTTCTCGGTATGGTAAAATATACAGTGAAACCTTTTTCCTCTTTAGTAGCTTCCGGGTGGTGGGCAGTTGCAGGCTCGGCAATAATACGACAACCTCTGCGTCCCACATATTCATCATGCTCGCGGATAATTTGTTTGCAAACCAGATACCCGGTACCGCTAAGGCGACCCTCATCGCCGGCAATCATCAACATCGGGTTGGGATAAAACAACTGATTAAGCTCATCCACCGTTTTACTACGACGGGTGTCGGTAAAACTAAAACGGACAAACTGACCATCGGCGACAGCTTGCAGCAGCAATTCCCCTGCGACGGGATGTTCAAGCGCCTCATCAATCAGATTTTCAAAAAGAATATGCAACTGATTCACATCACCGATCACTTTTTCATCTTTCTGCACATCAGTGACCTGCAAAGTAATTGAGTCGGATCGGCATTTCTTTTTAAAATAACTGCAAGCATAATCCAACGGTTCACTGACGGGTATTATCATCCTCTTGAAAGTAACCTGTTCCAATTGTCCACCGGCACAAGAACTCAAAATAGTAAAAATACCCCGATAATACTCAATCAATTCTATAATCGATTTCATCTTGTTTTTTTCTTCTTCAATAGGCAATGCCTGCGTGTTGAGCAAACCGATAATCTGTTTAATCTTATTCGGATAATACACCGTTTCATGTTTGATGCTCGAAAGGCAGTTGTCAAGCACCATATTCTGAACATGGAGGTTATTGTCTTCTATCGAAACACGCTCAGCTTCTTCGTGAGCCGATTCGATATCCCGATATTTCACCGCCATACGAACAGCAGCGTTGATAACGACAATAGCCACGTAGCGGGCAATCATTTCAAGCAGAAGTCTGTCCGAATCATTGGCCGTAAAATCTTCATGCCGTTCAATGCAAAGCACCCCAATCTTTTGCGATGCCCCATCCGACTCTACCACCAGCGGCAAAGCCTGATAACGCCGATCGCACACATATTCGTTTTTATCGAAACTTTGCCTAACCTGCTCCGGCATTTCTCCATCAGGATTGGACGTGTAGGACAGTTGTCGGGATGACTCATCATAAACAGCGATGCCGATATGATCGATAACAAACATTTCGTTAACCGGATCGAAAGCCGCATTAACTATTCGCCGGGGTATTTGCCGCAAAGCGTTTTCTTCAAGTTGCAAGGCCTCTTCATCCTGATGGACTTGCGAAAGAGTTGCCGCATAGATCTTTTTATTGATCTCAAAAACCTGATTCATGTTGATCCTGTTTTCTATCCGTTTGCGCAAATAAAGCAAATAATAACCGATCAGGAAAGTCAAAAACAGGATAACACAAATGGTGAGTCCAACCATCTTGTTGGTCGTAGAGCGCTTCAACTGATTGCAATAAGTGGCCAAAGAATGATCCTCACTTTGCAGCTTGTAAATATCCGTAAAAGCTGTATTGTTGTACTGATAGCCATTCAGTTGTTTCAGGGCCAGAAAAGCCACGGCCGCCTCATTGCGGAGATCAAGAATGACATAGTAATCAGTATCGAAATTATTATTCCACCAAGTAATCTCGGCCGGAATGCCATCACCGCAAAGCTGCATTGCCGGACTGACATGTCCGGTATATTTCTCATGATGAATATTGAGTAATACAATGGCGGTATCTATATAGTGCAAGGCATCTTTGTAACGCATATCAACATTAGAGAAATAAGCGGAATTGGCATAATTGGAAGCCTCATTGAGCAATTTATTATACACTGTATCGGTATGGGTAAAAATTCGACTTTCGCCCGATGCAGGTGGCGTATATTTATTTCCGGTGCAGGCTTGGAAACCGAAAGGCAAGAACAAGAGCAATAATAATTTCAGGGTGCGGCGAACACCGACGGGCAAACGAAAATAGAAACGGCTCCCCTTGCCGAGCATACTCTCCACACGAAAGGTGCAAACATCAAAAAGAGCATTGGTCTTACGATATTTTTCTATGATACCCTTACAGTTCATCAGTCCGAAGCCGCTGCCCTTGTTCGCTTTCAACGATTCGCTCACTTTATCTCCAAGCGTTTTCATGCCGATCATTCTCGAGTCATAAACTTTCTCGCCCTCTATTCGGGCAACGTCCTCAGTAGAGAGTCCGCAACCATTATCTGCTACGGAAATCTCAACATAATGTTCGGTTGTTGCTGCATAAATTCGCACGGTCCCGCCTTCTGGGGTATACTTGCGGGCATTCTCAGCCAAGGTATTAATCATGAACAACGTCAGTGCACGATCGGCTTTGACAATAGCAGTGGTCGGTTCAACCCGCAAAGTCTGCTTTTTCATCTCAAACGCTTGATGACCTTTAGCAATCAATTCGAATAATTGGGCCAAATCAAAAGTTGCGATATTTAAGTTAAGCGTGCCCTGCTTCATCTTTATCCATAACGCCAGAATATCGTTGTATTCATTGATAGTCGTTACAAGTTCTTCGATATATTGGAATTTTTCTTTTCTGATTTTATCATTATTGATGAAATCTTTATCAAGGAGTTTGTGCGATTCGTTAAGGATACGGTCGATATACGGATTGATGCCATTGACTATAGCAAGACAAGATTTCTTAATCAGGTTCTCGCGGACATTATTGTATATGTGTCGCTCATGGATATAACGTTGCTCGTCGAGTCTGTCATGCTCTCCTACAAGAGATGTTATACTATGTTCATTGTCCACGGCCCAATCCACGTATGGCTGCAAGAGGCGAACAAATCCTTTTTCCTCGCGATTGAGTTGCCGTAGAGGTTGTATAACGACCTTCTTGTCTTCATTTCTTTTCAGCAGAAAAACACCTTCTCCCTGCAAGTTATCAAGTTTCTTCTGAATATCCGGAATATTCATAGGTATGGACGACGTAATGTCACGACAAAGTAACAGAATTTGACGCAAACGTTTCATTTCGGTCTGACTCCGCCGTCTGGAGCGATCTGAAAAGATAGCAAAAAGCACAAACACAAGAATCACCCCGCCGACAACAACGAAAATAATAATACTCAACTGGTTGGATTGAGCCTGCAAGGATGCATAACGACTTTCGAGCTCTTTGTCCTGACGGGTATAATTAAGCATGTCAAGATAGACATTACGATTATAATCGGATGCACGCTTCATATTGAGTCCCGCATAAGTAATACTTAATTGCTCACTGATGCCGGATATCCACTCGGGAACGGTTTTTACATTTTTCTGCTTTATCCACGGCACACCGGTATAAATCGTATCTCCTTTTGGATCGGAACGTAATAAATCGCCTGGCCCCTTTGCATCGCCATAATTCATTATATGATAATGATTAACACAAGCCAAGGCATTATGCAAAGTATCAAGAGCCTGGGAATAACAGCCGTGCACATTAAGATATGCACCTATCGTAACATAAGTTTCGGCTATCTGATAAAGATCGTTCGACTTCCGGAATTTTTGCAGCGAACGTCCGGCCAGACGGAACGGCAACAGGCTGTCAATCGGATATCCGAACTGCTGAATATCCTCTAACCGCTTACTTTGCAATAAACGATAATAGGCTTGATCTGTTATTATATCAGCAATCGACCGCAAACTATTTGCCTCAAAATAAAGATATTTCCCTTTACGGGACATCTGCCATACATGAAACAATTGATCAAAATCAGAGAGCTGTTGTGACTCCTGTTCATTGATAACATTAAGCTTAGAAGACCCTCTCACGTATAGATAATAAAGCAATTGTCCGGTGTCAGCGGTCAATGTATCATTATAGGAAATTTCATTAAGCGACTTAACTGCCTCAACACGTTGATGTAAATAATAATAATAAACGGCAGATACGATATAAAACTCGGTAAAAGCAAATTTCATACGCACTTTATCATGGATGTTCGTGAAAACATCGGCACCCTCACTTATCCGTTTCATTCGCCGCATGGCACTGTTACGATAATCATAGAATTCCTTGTTCATGGCCGTTCGCTGATATATCTTCATCAGTCCGACATCGGCAATAAGCAACTCAAGTTCATTCTTTGTGAGCCTGTAAACCTGTTTATGCAAAGACTCAGCCAAGTCGAATTTCATCTGCATAAAAGCACAAAAGCCCAGATTATTGCAAGCTTCCGCCTTGCCTGATTTATAAAATCGCACCATATCATATGCTTGCTGAGCAGCGATACGTGAAGAATCAATATTGCGATAGCGATCACCATAGGCAATATCGTTTAATGAATCAATAGTGTGTATTTCATGTGTAGGCACTATATCAACGCACGAGAATAAAGACATAAGAAGTACTATACCTATTATATATATAGGACAATGTACAAAATATGGCGGGAATCTCGGATTCTTCATCATAGTGCATCATTATATCTCATCTAGCAAAACTACGAATATTTATGCTAATCTAAAAATATTTTCAATTTTTCTATTTTGTTTATCCTTAAAATGAGTAAGAATTCATACCTTTGCATTGAATTAAAAAATAATAGCAACAACTATTAAAAATGAATGAACAAGAACCTTTTATGGTATTCTCGGGAACCAACTCGAAATATCTAGCAGAAAAAATCTGCAGTTACCTTGATTGCCCATTAGGCAATATGAACGTAACACACTTTGCAGACGGCGAGTTTGCTGTATCTTATGAAGAGTCAATACGTGGCTCTCATGTTTTTTTAGTCCAATCAACCTTCCCCAACTCGGACAATCTCATGGAATTGCTTTTGATGATCGACGCAGCCAAACGTGCTTCAGCAAAAAGCATCATTGCTGTTATCCCTTATTTCGGCTGGGCTCGTCAGGACAGAAAAGACAAGCCCCGTGTCTCAATAGGAGCCAAACTAGTCGCCGACTTACTTTCTACAGCAGGTATTGAACGATTGATTACTATGGATTTGCATGCCGATCAGATTCAGGGATTTTTCAACATTCCGGTTGATCATTTGTACGCATCGGCTGTGTTCTTACCTTATATTCAATCATTAAAAATGAATGATTTAGTGATTGCCGCACCTGACGTGGGCGGCTCGAAACGAGCAAGTACATTCTCGAAATATCTTGGCGTACCATTGGTGCTCTGCAACAAGACACGTGAAAAAGTGAATACGGTAGCTTCCATGATCGTAATCGGTGATGTGAAAGGGAAAAACGTAATTCTTGTTGACGATATTGTCGATACCGCCGGCACCATTACTAAAGCTGCCAACCTAATGATGGAATCGGGTGCCAATTCTGTTCGCGCCATTGCCAGCCATTGTGTAATGTCCGATCCGGCTTCTTACCGTGTAGAAGAATCGGCATTGACCGAAATGGTATTTACCGATAGTATTCCTTATACCAAGAAATGCGGAAAAGTTAAGCAACTAACCATCGCCAAAATGTTTGCCGAAACTATCATTCGCGTTGTAAGAAACGAATCGATCAGCTCACAATATATCATATAACAAAAATATATCGAATGTATTTTTTCATTACCGACCTATAATTCAATCAGCTCCTCCTCTGTTTCTTTTAACAGAGGAAGAGCTGATTATCCTTTCTATAATTCCGAAAATCTTATCGTCAACACATCACTATGAAAAGAATTTTATGTCTTGCATTCTTTACCTTATTGTCAGTAGCTGACATACTAGCCGCTCAACCCACAAAAAGCATTTCTCTTTTCAACGGAAAAGATTTACACCAATGGATGGCTTGGACAAAAGCTGACGGTAGAACTTCGCACCCCGAAACGGTATTCGAGGTGTCCGAAGGTATGATTCGCCTGCACGGCAAAAATAATGGTGGATACTTGATGACGAAAAAATCGTATGACAATTTTCATTTATCACTTGATTACCGTTGGAACATCAATCCTTTATTCGTTCCCCAAAAAGAAAAAAGAAACAGTGGCGTGATGTTTCGCGTAGACCGGCATGCTCCTGACAGCTGGTTTCCCCGCGGCATTCAATATCAAATAAAAACCGGAACGACCGGTGATTTCATCCTGATAAAAGGAGTAACAATGAATATCGGCGATAAATGCTACGGCCCCGGGGAAAGCGTTCTCGTTGCCCGTATGAAAGATGCAACTCGTCCCACCGGTGAGTGGAACCATCTCGAAATCATAGCTCATAACAGACATATCACTTTCATACTGAATGGAGTAACTGTGAATGAAGGTACCAATTGTTCTGCAACAAAAGGAAGAATTCTTTTATGTTATGAAACAAGTCCGATTGATTTCAAAAATCTTATCCTGATCAAATAGATTCTCTTTTTTCTTCTTTTATTTGCTAAAAATATCCAATTTTTGGTTATTCATGCTATATAACATATAGAAGTGTATTACATACACTAAAGAAAAGTGTTATTTTTACACCTATTAATAGATATAATGCTATATACTAAACATTTAAAACCATGAAAAATCATTTCTTTCTTGTAGGATTAGCAGTATTGATGTTATCATCGTGCAATAATAAGCCTGCTGATCAGTCAACACTTTCCGGATTAAATCCGAAAAATTTTCAGAGTACAGTTAATGGTGTCCAAACACATCTGTATACCTTAAAGAATAAAGCCGGTATGGAAGTTTGCATTACCAATTTCGGCGGACGTATCGTATCGATCATGGTACCCGACAAAAATGGAAAAATGCAAGATGTCGTACTCGGATTTGACAGTATAAAGAATTACATCAACATTCCAAGCGACTTCGGTGCTTCCATCGGACGCTATGCCAATCGTATCGATCACGGTAAATTTGTTCTTGATGGCAAAACCATCCAATTACCTATAAATAATTACGGACATTGTCTGCATGGCGGACCGAGAGGCTGGCAGTACCAGGCTTATGATGCCAAACCGATTGACGACACAACACTGCAACTCACACGCATTTCTCCTGACGGCGATATGAACTTTCCCGGCAAAGTAACAGCAACGGTAACGTTTAAATTAATGGAAGATAATGCCATCGACATTAAATATGCAGCTACCACAGATAAAAAGACAGTCATCAACATGACTAACCACTCTTATTTTAACCTGAATGGCAATCCTGAAGATTTATCAACTAACAATTTATTATATCTCAATGCCGACTATTACACACCGGTTGACAGCACATTCATGACTACCGGCGAAATATTACCAGTAAAAGGTACGCCAATGGATTTCACTACACCTAAAGCGGTAGGTAAAGACATCACAAAAACAGACTTTATTCAAATAAAGAATGCTAACGGTTATGATCATAACTTCGTTCTTAACACAAAAGGTGATATCAAACAAGTAGCTGCCAGACTCACCTCACCCGACACCGGCATCACACTTGAGGTTTATACCACAGAACCGGGCATTCAAGTCTATACCGGTAACTTCCTTGACGGAACAGTTAAAGGTAAAAAAGGCATCGTTTATAATCAACGGGCATCTGTTTGCTTAGAAACACAACATTACCCCGACAGTCCCAACGAACCGAAATGGCCGTCAACTGTTCTTTCACCGGGACAAACCTACCACAGCGAATGTATCTTTAAATTTTCAGTAAATAAATAAATATCAATTTTAAACTTTAAACTTTAATAACGTGGAATCTTTAGATTGGATTGTCATTGCGGTTTTCTGCCTCGTACTAATAGGAATTATAGTCTGGGTAATGAAACAAAAGCAAAATAACTCGGACGATTATTTTTTAGGCGGACGAGATGCGACATGGATCGCTATCGGTGCTTCTATCTTTGCATCAAACATTGGCTCCGAGCATTTAATCGGGTTAGCCGGTGCCGGTGCATCAAGTGGTATGGCCATGGCTCATTGGGAAATTCAGGGATGGATGATCTTAATTTTGGGCTGGGTGTTTGTTCCTTTTTACTCACGAAGTATGGTTTACACAATGCCCGAGTTTCTTGAGCGACGTTACAACGCACAATCCCGCACCATTTTGTCCATCATCTCATTGGTGAGTTATGTACTTACAAAGGTTGCAGTCACCGTATATGCCGGTGGTCTGGTCTTTCAACAAGTATTCGGAATCAAAGAATTATGGGGCATCGACTTTTTCTGGATTGCCGCTATCGGACTGGTTTTGCTTACAGCG
>Ga0172378_10000645_pt1 | contig 30877 bp, 27 predicted proteins | sample GrowelOW332metaG_FD_119755 | JGI IMG/M metagenome (GOLD analysis project Ga0172378, IMG submission 119755) | Groundwater microbial communities from an aquifer near a municipal landfill in Southern Ontario, Canada - Pumphouse #3_1 metaG | ecosystem: Environmental > Aquatic > Deep subsurface >...
ACTGAAGTGTACTCTTCGTAAAGCTATGTTAAAGAAACGTCGGGGAATTTCAGTAGCGGATAATTTGTGTTGCAGTGATATTATTTTATCGCAGCTTGTGCACTATCCTACATATGAGCAGTCGTCGTGCATTATGTGCTATAGTGCATTTGCGGATGAAGTCCAAACAGAAAAAATACTTTGCCATGCTTTAGAAAAAGGCAAACGTGTATGTGTGCCTTTTATTTTGGATAAAAATAGTAAGATGGAGGCTGCACATGTCAGAAACATGGAAGATCTTGTTGTTGGTACATATGGAATTTTATCTGTAGCAGCAGATAAAATGGAGCGTATAGAGCCAATGAAAATTGATTTTATTGTAGTTCCTGGTGCAGCGTTTGATCGTCAGGGACATCGCCTTGGAATGGGTGGTGGATTTTACGATAGGTTTCTTATTCAGGCAAAAAATGGATTTCGTTTAGGTATTGCATTTGATCGTCAACTTTTAGAACAAGTTCCGTTTAATGAAAAGGACTGTAGGATGCATGCTGTACTCACAGAAAAAGAGCTTATCGATTGCAAATGAACTTTAAGCGGGGATAGATATGGAAATAAAAATAAGTATAGCTAAAACAGCAAAGTATGCGGTTGCTTACTCTGGTGATAGTTGTGATATAGCCGAACGCCCACATGGTGGAATTTCAGCTATATTAGCTGATGGGCAGGGAAGTGGGTTATCAGCACATCATACGAGCACATGGGTCGTAAATAAGGCGATTTCTTTAATTACGGATGGTGCACGCGACGGTGCTGTAGCCAGGGCTGTGCATGATTATTTATATGCAATGAAAGATAAAAAAGTTTCTTGTACGCTTACGGTTCTTAGTGCTGATCTGGAAACAGAAACGGTTGTCATAAGTCGTAATTCGAATTGTCCGGTTATTATTAAGACGGATGAATATGTTTCAATTTATGATGATGATGTAAATCCAATTGGTGTTCATCGCCATATGAAACCAATTATGTATGAAGTGCCACTTACTGCAGGTATGATTGTTGTCTCGTATACAGATGGTATTCAGGCTGCGGGACGCAAACGGGGTGGGCCACAGGCTGATTTTAAGAAAATTATGGCAATTATTAAGGATAATAAACCAGAGGATGCAGAGTTTATTGCGCAAAGTATTTTGGAATATGCGCTTTTAATGGATAAAAATAAAGCTGGCGACGATATGACGGTTGTTATTATGGGCGTTTATGAAAGGGAGAATTCTATAACAAAAGTTGAAAAATTGACAGCGACCTACCCGTTTTGAATTGGAGATGCTTCTATGGCTATTGCAATTGTCGGTGTATGTGCTTCGGGAAAGACAACTTTGGTAAATGGTTTGAAAGATGCGGGTTTTGATGCTTATAATGTGGCCCAGGAACATTCATGCATAAAGAAGTTTTGGCAGAAACACCAGCCACAGTTTCTCGTTATGCTGGATGCCACACTGCCGGCTATTAAGAAACGGCGGATTGTTTATTGGGATGAAAGTCGTATTGTGGCACAGCACGAGCGTCTCGCGGATGCAAAGATCCATGCAGATCTTTATATTCAGACCGATGGATTGGATGCAAAACAAGTCTTAGATAAGGTTATTGCGTTTATTGAACGGGGTAATTGATTTAATAAATGAAATATAAGACGAGTCAGACAAAATACATTGAAGGGATTGAAATAGTTGAGGAAAGATAATTTCATAAAACTGGTGGTTGTTGTTGCGGCTATTATAGGCATATTTGCATATTTTGTAGCGCCGTTAGCATATTCGATAAGACAGGGCCTTGATTTACAAGGGGGGACACATGTTGTTCTTGAAGCAGTAGATACACCAGAGGCTGCGGTAAATGAAGATGCTATGCAACGTGTTGTAAAAATTATTGAAAAACGTGTAAATGAACTTGGATTGACGGAGCCAATTATTCAGCGTGAAGGAAAACGTCGTGTTATTGTAGAGCTCCCAGGTATAAAAGATCCGAATAAAGCTATTGAAGTCATTGGTAAGACTGCAATGCTGGAATTTCAGGATGAAGATGGAAATACCGTTCTCACAGGTACAGATTTGAAGGATGCAAAAGAAGAGACGGATCAGCAAAATCAAAATCTTGTTGCATTGGAATTTAGTACTGAAGGTGCGAAAAAATTTGCTGATCTTACAACTAAGAACGTTGGCAGAAAAATTGCAATTTTACTTGATGGTGAAGTTCTTACTGCACCCAATGTAAAGGAACCAATTACTGGAGGGAAAGCTGTAATTACAGGTTCGAGAACCTTAGAAGAAGCACATAATTTAGCGATTCTGCTGCGATCAGGAGCACTTCCAGTAAAAGTGAATATTATTGAAACAAGAACAGTCGGATCTACTCTGGGACAAGATTCTAAAGATAAAAGTGAATTTGCCTTTGCAATTGGTATAGGAGCTGTTATTTTATTTATGCTGTTGTTCTATCGTTTACCTGGATTTATTGCGGATATTAGCTTAATGGCATATGTTATTATGTTGTTATTTCTTTTAAAGATGATGGATGCCACATTGACACTTCCTGGAGTTGCCGGTATTATTTTATCAATCGGGATGGCAGTTGATGCCAATGTTTTGATTTTTGAACATTTCAAAGAAGAATATCGATTGGGAAAAACGTTTAGACAATCAATGGAAGCGGGATATAAGCGCGCATTCATGACAATTCTCGATTCGCATATGACAACGATTATTTCATCTGCAGTGCTGTTTTTCTGTGGAACGGGAACCGTTAGGGGATTTGCTATTACATTAGGAGTTGGTACTGTTTTAAGCTTATTTACGGCAACGACGTTTACTCAATATATGCTGCGACTTTTATTTGGAGCAAATCTCTTTAAAAACCCTGGTATTTATGGAGCATCTGTACCAGCAAAGGTGGTGAGTAATAATGAAAAAAATTGACGTTATAGGCAAACGAAAAATATGGTACATATTTTCTTTAATAATTATTATTCCAGGGATTGTTTGCATGTTTACTCGTGGATTCAATTTAGGAATTGATTTTACAGGCGGAACAATTATTGATTTAAAATTTGCTGAACCGGTTACAATTGCGAGTGTTCGAGATGTAATGAAGGAATATAAACTTGATAATAGTACGATTCAGCTATCAGGAATAGACAGCAATACGGAATCATCGCAGGATGTTATGATTCGAACTGTTGATTTAGAAGAGTCAGAACGTAAAGCGGTTATGGCATCTTTGAAGGATAAATTAGGAAACTACGATGTTTTGCGTGAAGAAAAAGTTGGTGCTACAATGGGCTCAGAACTTATGATGCGCGCCTTCGGAGCAACACTTCTTTCCTGGGTCATGATTATACTGTATATTTCTTATCGTTTTGAATTTAAATTTGGCATAGCGGCTGTACTTGCGTTGATTCATGATATTTTAATTGTACTCAGCGTGTTTTCAATGTTGCAACGACAAGTGGATTCATCCTTTGTTGCGGCTTTGATGACTATTGTAGGGTATTCAGTTAATGATACAATTGTTATTTTTGATCGAATTCGTGAAAATCTTAGACTGCACTTTAGAAGAGGCGGTGATATAGGAGCGCTTCCTAACACTCGCATTTATCAAACGTTGACTCGTTCTATTTATACAGTGTGTACCGTTCTCTTTACTACATTTGCACTTTATTTTTTTGGTGGAGATACAACGAAAGATTTTTCGTTTGCGCTTTTGATCGGTTTTAGTTGCGGGGCTTACTCGTCTATTTGCATAGCAAGTCCTTTATGGGTTATGTTTAGAAATTATGCAGAAGATAAAAGAAATAAACAAAGAGCAGCAACAGTAAAGTAAGATGATTTAAAAAAGCACAGGTGAAATGCCTGTGCTTTTTTCATAGGTAAAGGATTTTCTTTAGTCCATGACGAATTTGTGGTCTTAAAAAATAAAAGTGTTTTGAATTTTTGGGAGACATATAGATGCAAAAAAAATGGAATTTTATTGATTCGGATAAGAGAAAAACAAAACAAGCTGCTGCTTTATGGCATGTTTCAGAGATTATTGCAAGTGTGTTGCTGCATCGTGGTATAGAAAGAGAAAAAGAAGCAAGTGTTTTTCTTTATCCGGAAAAACAACCTTTTTACGATGCATTTTTAATTAAGGATATGGATAAGGCGGTTAGCCGTATCAAAATAGCTATTGACTGTCGGGAAAAAATTATGATATATGGAGATTATGATGTTGATGGAACAACAGCAACAGTTGTACTTGTACGTGCGCTGAGAGCACTAGGCGCGAATGTTGAATATTACATCCCGAATCGTCAAAAAGAAGGCTATGGCTTCAATATAGAAGCTCTGACAATGCTTGCGGATAAAACGAATCTTCTTATTTCTGTTGATTGTGGTATTTCTGCAATTAAAGAGGTTAAAGAGATCAAAGAAAAATTGGATATCATTATAACAGATCATCATCTACCAGGTGAGGTATTACCAGAAGCAGTTGCAGTTCTTGACCCACAGCGTAGGGATTGTCTTTATCCAGATAAGAATCTGGCAGGGGTTGGTGTCGCTTTTAAGCTTTGTCAAGCTTTATGGAGAAAGATAAAAAACCAGGTGTTTGAGGATGATCTGGCACTTGTTGCATTGGGAACAATTGCAGATATTGTTCCTTTACTTGGTGAAAATCGGCGTATCGTACGGTTCGGTTTAGAAGAAATGAATAAAACTAAAAATCGTGGATTAAAAACATTGATTGGAATATGCAAATTAAACGATAAAAAAATAAATGCCGGGCATGTAGGTTTTGTACTTGCACCTAGGTTTAATGCCGCAGGACGTCTTGATTCCGCTCTTATAGGAGCAGATCTTTTGCTTACCGATGAACAAGAGTGTGCTGATGCACTTGCGCTGCAGTTAAATCAGGAAAATGAAGCACGTCAGCTGCTAGAAAAAGATATTTTGGAAAAAGCTGAAACCTTGCTTGAAGTTACAGATACAAAAAAAAGAAAAATTATTGTTATTGTTGGAGAAAACTGGCACGCTGGAGTTATTGGAATTGTGGCATCAAGAATTGTAGAAAAATATTATCGGCCGGTTATTATTATAAGTATACAAGACGGTTTTGGTAAGGCTTCATGCCGTAGCATTAAGGGATTCCATATGTATAAGGCCCTTGATGTCTGCAAAGAATATTTACTTGGGTTTGGTGGGCACGCACAAGCAGCTGGGTTTAGCATTTTATCTGATAAAATCAAAGGATTTAGCGATGCAATATCTGCCTATGCCGATAATGTTTTACAGCTGGAAGATCTTATTCCAATCCTTGATATAGAAGCAAAAATCAAACCAGAGGAGGTTTGTATTGATCTTGTGAAAGATTTGGAGCGGCTGGAACCGTTTGGCATGGGGAATCCTCGCCCAATATTTGCCTGCTGTGGTACGAAAATTACAGGTGCACGAAGTATGGGACGTGATGGGATACACCTTGGGTTTGATTTTTTTCGGGGGGGAATACGGGCAATTGCCTGGAATCACGGTAAACATGCCAAACGTATTGATCAGAAGATTGCAAACATTGCTTTTCAACCAGAAATCAATGTTTGGCAAGGTAATAGCCAGATTCAGTGCAAAGTACAGGAACTGCAGTTAGTAGAGGAGAATCAACCTATAGGTAAGGAGACTTGTATATCACATGATATTATAGGGCGTGTATATTTAATTTTAAAAAGCAAAAAGGATGCTGCGGATGCTGTTCATACTTCTTTTGCAGAAGTTGCTGCAAGCTATAAAAAACAACATCAGTCCTATTTACCTGTGTCGGTTGTAGCAATATGCGTAACGATTTTAGCAGAACTTAATCTTGTCCAATGTGAAAAAAAGAGTAAGGGAACGGTTCAACTTTATTTTCAGCCAGCACCGAAAACAAAGTTAAATCTTTTGCAATCAACTACTTATGCAAATATAATGAAAGAAAATGATGGCGAATAACTTAATGTATGAATTTTTATGAATTATGCTGGGAAATGTTATAAAAAATTATGCATTTTGAGATTTAATGTTATAATAAAAAGAAATATGGAATCAAACTAGGCTATGGGGTTGATTATGATGAATAATAAAGAACATAAAGTTATAACAATTGATGATGTTTTACAAGCGGTTATTCATTATCAACCAGATGCAAATGTCAGCCTTATTCGCAAAGCGTATGATCTTGCACATGCAGCGCATGCCGGGCAAAAGCGCGTATCAGGCGAAGAATATATCATTCATCCGCTTAGCGTGGCAAAAATCCTTACGGAATTACAGATTGATGTTGTTACGATCAGTGCGGCACTCCTTCATGATGTGGTTGAAGATACGACATATACACTTGAAGAAATGCAGGAGATTTTTGGTGATGAGGTTGCTATGCTTATCGATGGCGTTACAAAGCTGGGGCGTATCGAATATAAGTCAAAAGAAGAACAACAACTTGAAAACTATCGGAAAATGTTTTTGGCTATGGCAAAAGATATACGTGTTATTCTTATTAAATTAGCAGATCGACTTCATAATATGCGAACGTTAAAGTTTATGCGTGATGATAAACAAAAACGTATAGCAAAGGAAACTATAGAAATTTATGCTCCGCTTGCCAATCGGTTAGGGATTTCTAATATTAAATGGGAATTAGAAGATCTTTGTTTGCGATATCTTGAGCCGGAAACTTATTATGAACTTGTGGAAAAGGTAAAACAAAAAAGGAAAGAACGTCAGGAATTTATTAATGAGTCTATAGAACAATTAAGTGAAAAGCTGAATGAAGCTGATATGCAGGTAGAAATAAAAGGAAGAGCAAAGCATTTTTACAGCATTTATAAAAAAATGAAGCGCGATCAGAAAGATATTAGTGAAATCTATGATTTGTCAGCAGTTCGTGTGCTTGTCAATACGGTGCGTGATTGTTATGGGGTATTGGGAATTATTCATGCGATGTGGAAACCGATGCCGGGGCGCTTTAAAGATTATATTGCTATGCCTAAATCAAATGGCTACCAATCTTTACATACGACGGTTATGACAAATAAAGGGTATCCGTTAGAAATACAGATTCGAACATTTGCGATGCATAAAGTATCGGAGTATGGGGTTGCGGCACATTGGAAATATAAAGAAGCTGGTAAAAGTGTAGGTGCTGGTAATGAATATGATCAGAAACTTTCTTGGCTCCGGCAGTTAATAAATTTACAACAGGAACTTAGTGATCCACGTGAATATGTAGAAGCTTTAAAAGTGGATGTGTTTTCGGATGAGGTTTTTGTATTTACACCCAAAGGTGATGTGATAGACTTACCAAAGGGCTCGATTCCGCTTGATTTCGCCTATCGTATCCATACAGAAGTAGGGCATCATTGTGTTGGTGCCAAGGTCAACGGTAAAATAGTTCCACTTGAATATAAACTGAAAAATGGTGATATTGTTTCTGTTATTACAAATAAGGCAAATAGCGGACCAAGTCGTGATTGGCTCAATATTGTAGCATCATCAGAGACACGTAATAAAATTCGTTCTTGGTTTAAAAAAGCGAGTAGGGAAGAAAACATTATTCGTGGGAATGAACTTATTGAGAAAGAATCAAAACGGCTGGGCTATGAGCCAAAAGAACTTTTAAAAGAAAACCGCCTCAAGATTGTTGCACAAAAGTTTAATATTCAAAATGAAGATGATTTAGTGGCGGCATTAGGTTTTGGTGGAATTACCATACATGGGATACTATCAAAGCTTATTGAGCTTTATAAAAAAGAATTGCAGAATGCAACACCGCCGGATATTTCACAAATGTTGGAAAAGATTAAGCCACAGGATAAAAAGGAAAAATCAAGTCATGGTATTTTAGTAGAAGGAGAGGGCGGCGTGCTTGTAAGGCTGGCACGTTGCTGCAATCCAATTCCAGGAGATCCCATTACCGGCTATATTACGCGCGGAAGGGGGGTCTCAGTGCATCGTTCGGATTGTCCTAATATTATCAATGATACAAGTGACTTTGCTCGTGTCATTGAAGTGAATTGGGATATTGGACTGGACAAGGCCTATACGGTATCAATTGAAATTACGTGTAATGATAAAACTGGGGTTTTGACAGGCTTGCTGGCAGTTCCATCAGAATCTAAAATTAATATTAGCTCAGTATATGCAAGAGCCAATAAAAGTAATAAGACATCAACAGTTACAATGAGTCTTGAAGTACGCAACGCCCTCCAGGTACAGCAGATTATGACAAAATTTCGGCGTATGAAGGATGTCTATAGTGTAACAAGATCACTTGCAACAAATGTGAAAGAGGAAGAAAAATGAATATAACGATAAAGATGGCTACTGTGGGTCTTTTAAGTGAAAATTGCTATATTGTAAGGGATAATGTAACAGGAATTGGAATTGTCATTGATCCAGGAGCGGATGCTGCTATTATATTGAATTATATTAAAGAAATGCGTATGAAAGTAAAGTATATTGTAAATACACATGCGCATAGTGATCATATAGGTGCCAATTCTGCAATAAGAGAAGTTACAGGAGCAAAGCTTTTAGTTCATGAAGCAGATCGTTCGATGCTTACAGATGCGAAGAAAAATCTTTCTGCTTTTTTGGGAGAAGCGGTTGTATCAATTGATGCGGATGAAGTCTTGAAGGAAAATGATCGTATTGTTTTTGGCGAATCATGTTTTCGTGTAGTTCATACGCCGGGTCATTCACCAGGGGGCATTTGTCTTGTTGGAGATAAAGTTATTTTCAGTGGGGATTCTTTGTTTGCTGGATCAATTGGACGTTGTGACTTCCCTGGAGGATCTTCAAAGCTCCTTGTTCATAATTTATGCGAAAAAATCATGATTTTATCAGATGATATAAAGGTTTATCCCGGGCATGGACCTGAAACCAGTCTTGGTTGGGAACGTGTTAACAATCCATATTTAAAAGTTTAATGACTCAATTATTCTTTTGAAAATTATAGCGAATTTTAATAGTAAATAAAAAAACACATTGTTTTCCCCATGTTTTATTGTTTGTTTAGGTAAAATAGTTGATGTTTTTCCTGTTTTGTATAAGATTATTGGAATTTAATAATGTTTTCTTTGTATTCTTGTTATATTTTTGCTAGAATAATAGTATTTGAATGTTTTTTTACATATAGAGGAAAATCATTTGAGCAATGATAGAGGAGAATTACCATGTCAAAAAAATTTACAATAGATGATTTAAAAAAGAAATTGCAGGAATGCCAGCATAAAATGACACCACAACGTCAGATTGTGTTACAGATTTTTCTTAGTCGGGCAGGCGAGCATCTTAGTGCAGAGGACGTTCATGGGATTTTGCGAAAAAATGGTTCTGAAATAGGACTAGCTACAGTATACAGGACACTGGAACTTTTAAGCGAGCTTGGCATTTTGCAACAAGTAGAATTTGGTGATGGACGCAGTCGATATGAATTAAATGATACAGATCCTAATGTGCATCAGCATCATCATCTTATATGTTTGCGCTGTGGCAAGGTTAGTGGTTTTTCGGATGACCTTTTGGAACCGCTTGAACAGGATATCTCCAAGAAAAGTAAATTTCATATTGTTGATCACCAAGTGAAGTTTTTTGGCTATTGTCAGGAGTGCCAGCATCGTGAAGATTAAGAGCTTTTATTTAAACAGTCAAAAAGAAATAATTGTCAAGATTGTTAAGGAAGTTTTGATGTTATTCAAGATAGAAATTGTTGGAGAGCAAACAGATGGCTTTGATTATATGGCACTTTCTGTTGAAAACAATGTTTTTATTGATAAGGACATTCGCCTTGATACAAAAATAAGCCTTCAAGGTAAGAATGCAGAATGGAAAAGTTTTACATGGTCCGATACTGCATTATTGACAGAACGTGAAGGTGCTGCGATACATCGTCTTATTAAACTTAATTTATATCGATTGTTTCGTAAACATTTTTCGTTTAAAGCAGCTCCTTGGGGAATCCTTTATGGTGTACGGCCAACGAAAATTGTTCATCGCTATATCAATGAAAAGATGCATCGTGATGCCATCGTGGATCGTCTCAAATATGATTATGAGGTGAGTGATGAAAAAGCGGAACTTATTACAAAACTTGCTTTTAAGCAGCGTCCTTTTTTAGCAACATCACATAATAAGATGGTAAGTGTCTATATCGGTATTCCTTTTTGTTTGTCGCGCTGTCTGTATTGTTCATTTCCTGCATATGTTTTGCCCAAAGAAGATGTTTTGTTACAATTTTTGTTGGTGTTAAAAAAAGATCTTTTGGCAGCTGAATTTGCAATGGAAAAACATGGTCTAATTGTACAAAATATTTATATTGGCGGTGGAACACCGACCAGTTTACCGGAAAAGTATTTTGATGAATTGCTTGATTTGGTATATAATACTTTTTATGGGACTTCAGTTGTGGAATTTACGGTAGAAGCTGGTCGACCGGATAGTATTACAGCGGGCAAGATTGCATCAATGGTAGTGCATAAAGTAAGCCGTGTCAGTGCGAATCCACAGACGATGCAGGCAAGGACGCTACAGCGTATAGGGCGCAATCATACACCAGAAGCTGTTGTTGAGATGTTTCATACACTTAGAGATGCAGGAATACCACATATTAATATGGATTTAATTATTGGATTGCCAGGCGAAAATGAAGCTGACATAACGGATACAATGAAAAAAGTTACAGCATTAAAACCGGATGATATCACATTACATGCGCTTGCTTTAAAAAAGGGGTCGCGTTTGAAGCTTCATCTTGATGCTGTTGAGCTGCCAAATGATCAAATGGCACAAAGCATGTTTGCGATTGCACTGCAATATGTAAAAGATACTGGTCTTGAACCCTATTATCTTTATCGGCAGGGATATATGAGTGGACAATTGGAAAATATTGGTTGTAGTGTTCCTGGCGCCGAGGGAATGTATAATATTCAAATAATGGAAGAAAATCAGACAATTATTGGTATTGGAGGGGCAGCAACGACAAAAGTTGTTCATCCAGTAACGAAACGATTACAAACATCGTTTAATGCAAAAGATTTAACTACATATCTTAATAGTGTAGATAAATATATAGAAAGACGCTCTAATTTAATTGATGAAGCGTATAGTGTATTATGAATAGGGAGGAATTGTTTTTATGTTGACTACCGGTCCTCGCGGAACAAAAGATATCCTGCCGGATACCGTTGGGCAGTGGATTTATGTAGAGAAGGTTGTACATGACATTTGTGATTTGTATGGTTACAAAGAAATTCGAACACCAATCTTTGAACATACAGAATTGTTTTTACGCGGCATAGGAGAAGCAACTGATGTTGTAGACAAAGAAATGTATACTTTTACAGATCGTGGTGACAGAAGTATTACATTACGTCCGGAAAATACGGCTGCGGCAGTACGGGCATATCTTGAACATAAGCTTTATGCCGATACAGCACTTAATAAGTTATTTTATATTGGTTCGATGTTTCGCTATGATCGTCCGCAAGCTGGGCGGTACAGAGAGTTTCATCAGTTTGGCGTAGAAGCGCTTGGTAGTAATAATCCTGCAGTTGATGCTGAAATCATTATGTTGGCAACACAGTTTCTTAATACACTTGGACTTAAGGAACTTGAACTCAGCTTGAATTCGGTTGGCTGCCCTAACTGCCGCCCGATTTATCGTAAAAAATTACAAGATTTTTTCAAAGATAAACTGGAGGGGCTTTGTGAGGATTGTCGATTACGTTATGAACGTAATCCAATGCGCATACTTGACTGTAAACATGAAAAGTGTAAACAACTTTCTGCAGGTGCGCCGAATATTACCGACTGTCTATGTGATGAATGTAACGATCACTTTAAAAAAGTACAGTCTTATCTAGTAAGTGCAGGTGTTATATTTAAGATGGATCCACGTCTTGTTCGCGGACTTGATTACTATACAAGGACTGCTTTTGAAATTAAGTATATTCCACTTGGTGCACAGAGTGCTGTAGCTGGGGGCGGTCGTTATGATGGTCTTGTTGAAGAACTGGGGGGGGATTCAACTCCGGCTGTTGGTTTTGCTATTGGTTTAGAAAGGGTATTGCTGGCACTTGAAAAGCAAAATATCCTATTATTGGAAGAACAGATGACCGATGTTTTTGTTGTTGCACTTGGTGAGGCTGCGCAGGTACTGGCATTTAAACTTCTTTGTACGTTAAGAGAAAAGAGACTTAAAGCAAATATGGACTATTCAGGTCGCAGTATGAAGGCACAGATGAAACAAGCGAACAAATTCAAAGCAAAATATGCTATTATTGTTGGTGATGATGAAGTAAAGACAGGTACTGCTGTTTTTAAGAACATGAAAAACAGTGAGCAAGAAAAAATTAAAATCGAAGAAATAGTGAATAAGCTATACGATGAGGTGAATGATTAAAATGGAAACATTAGAAGGAATGAAAAGATCGCATCATTGCGGTGAATTACGTACAAAGGAAGTAGCACAGGAAGTTGTATTATGTGGTTGGGTATCAAGAAGACGAGATCATGGTGGACTTATATTTGTTGATTTACGAGATCGTTCAGGTTTTGTTCAGGTTGTTTTTGATGAATCTGAAATGGGTGAAGGAACTTTTCAAAAAGCAGAATCACTTCGTTCGGAATTTGTTATTGCAGTACGTGGCAAGGTTCGTTCAAGAGATGCTGAAACGATTAATTTACATATGGAAACAGGGGAAATTGAAGTATATTGCACAGAACTTCGTGTTTTAAATAAAGCAAAAACTCCTCCGTTTTACATTCAAGATAATATTGATGTTGATGAAACACTTCGCTTGAAGTATCGTTATCTTGACTTACGTCGCCCAGAAATGCAGAAAAATATTATATTGCGTCATCGTGTAACAAAAATTATGCGTGATTATTTTGATCGCAATGGTTTTATTGAAATAGAAACACCAATGTTAACAAAGAGCACACCAGAAGGTGCTCGTGATTATCTTGTACCAAGCCGTGTGAATCCGGGGTCATTTTACGCATTGCCACAATCACCGCAGATTTTTAAGCAGATTCTTATGGTTGCTGGTTTCGAAAAATATTTCCAGATTGTTCGTTGTTTCCGTGATGAAGATTTACGTGCAGATCGCCAGCCTGAATTCACTCAACTTGATATTGAAATGTCTTTTATCGATCAAGAAACAATCTTGACAATGATGGAAGGTATGATAACAGAACTGTTTGACAGGGCAATTGGGGCAAAAATCAATGGACCATTCCTGCGTATGACCTGGGATGATGCCATGGAAAGTTTTGGTTCAGATAAGCCAGATCTTCGTTTTAATATGGAACTCATGGATATTTCTAAATATGTAAGGGGCTCAGACTTTAAGGTGTTTGAATCTGTATTGAATAATGGTGGGCAGGTCAAGGTTATTAATGTAGAAGGCTATGCTAATATTCCACGTCGTGAACTCGATGGACTTGTTGAATATGTAAAAAACTATGGCGCTAAAGGTCTTGCATGGATACAATATGTTGAAGACGGTGTAAAATCACCTTTTAAAAAATTCTTCTCGGATGAAAAATTTGAAGAGATCAGACAAGCATGTAATGCAAAGACAGGTGATTTGCTTCTTGTGATTGCAGATAAACCATCGGTTGTCGCGCAGTCGTTGGGTGAACTCAGACTTGAAATGGGGCGTCGTCGTAATCTTATTGATCCAGATAAGCTTTCCTTTTTGTGGGTTATTGATTTCCCTATGTTTGAATATATTGAAGAAGATAAGCGTTGGAAAGCAATGCATCATCCGTTTACGGCTCCACGCGATGATGATATGCAGTACCTTATGTCTGATCCAGGAAGAGTTAAGGCAAAAGCCTATGATATGGTTCTCAATGGAACAGAAATTGGTGGAGGTAGTCTTCGTATCTACAATAGTGAAATGCAGGAAAAAGTGTTTGAAGCGATTGGCCTTACCAAGGAAGAAGCACGTCTCAAATTTGGCTTTATGATGGATGCATTTGAATATGGTACACCACCACATGGCGGACTTGCATTTGGTCTTGATCGTCTTGTTATGATTATGGCAAAACGAGCTTCCATTCGTGATGTTATTGCATTCCCGAAAACACAGAGTGCATCCTGCGTAATGTCGCATGCTCCATCGGAAGTTGATGCAAAGCAGCTTAGAGAACTTTCTATTCGTACAGCTGTTATAGCAAAAAAGAAATAAAGAGTATCATATTGTACAGAACGCAAGGTATTATTAATGTCTTGTGTTCTGTTTTATGCTTGGGATACAGTGTTTATTGCTCGAGTATTGAACTTATGGTACAATAATAAGGGAAGATATTGGTGTCAGACGGAGGATCGCAACATGTCATTTAGAAAGATAGATATACTGGGAACTAAAGTCAGTTCACTTACAATGGAAGAAGCCGTGGAAACGGTAGAACGTTATATGGATAAGAATGCAGGCGCTTTTATTGCTACAGCAAATGCAGAGATGATTATGATGGCAACACGTGATAGTGAGCTGCGTACTATTCTTAATGAAGCTGATCTTGTTGTACCAGATGGTGCTGGGACAGTTTGGGCCGCGCATTACTTGGGTGAGGCAATGCCAGAGCGCGTTGCTGGTTATGATTTGGTGCAGAGATTATTATCAAATGCGCCGAAAAAAGGACGCAGTATATTCTTTTTTGGCTCAGCACCTGGTATAGCAAAAAAGGCTAAAGAAAAAGCAGAAAAAATGTATCCAGGAATACAGATTGTTGGCATTCGCAATGGTTATTTCAATGAAAAGGATGAACCGCAACTCATTGCGGAGATTCAAGCAGCGCACCCTGATCTTCTGCTTGTTGCACTTGGTGTTCCTAAGCAGGAAAAGTGGCTGGAAAAACACAAAAAAGCACTTGGCGTTTCAGTCGCAATTGGTGTTGGTGGGACCCTTGATGTTATGGCGGGTGCTATGAAACGGGCTCCACTCTGGATGCAGAGGGCAAAGCTGGAATGGCTTTTTCGTGGGATACTTCAGCCAAAACGTGCTTGGCGTTTAATGTCATTGCCACATTTTGTCTTTAAGGTTTGTACTTATAAAAAGAAGTGGACAAAGCAAAATGGGTAGACTATAATTATTCAAGAAGCATATGATGATGATTATAAATAAAAATAATGCGTAATAATGCGTAATAATAAGTATATCGGCTAAATTGGAGGTGGATATTATGGTAAGGACTCCTATAATCAGAGAAGGCTATGGCTTTATTGCTGCAGCAGTTTTACTGGCTGTAGTTACTGGTTTTGCCGTTAATCCATATTGGGCGGTTATCCCAGCTGTACTGGCAGGTTTTTTTACGTTCTTTTTTCGTAATCCACAACGAACAATACCAATGAACAAATCATTGATTGTTTCACCAGCAGATGGTAAAGTTATGGATATTGTTGCTATGGACAGCGATGATTTTGTTAAAGAGCCTTGTAATAAAGTAATTATTTTTCTATCAGTTTTTAATGTTCATATTAATAGAAGTCCAATTGAAGGAGAAATTAAATCTCAGAGTTATACTTGTGGGAGATTCAAACCAGCATATAAGGATTCTGTTGGTTTTGAAAATGAACGGCATATGATTGGTATTGAAAATGATAAACTGAGAATAACAGTTACACAAATTGCTGGTATATTAGCAAGACGTATTGTCTCATGGGTTACATTGGATGATGTTTTGACAAAGGGAGAACGCTATGGGCTGATTCGTTTTGGTTCTTGTACTGAGGTCGTTATGCCTAAGAATGTAGATGTTATTGTAAGAAAAGGTGATAAAGTGGTTGGTGGAGAAACAATTATTGGGAGGATCAAAGAATAATGTATAAAAGTTTAATCCCTAATATGTTGACATCATCGAATCTTGTTTTTGGTATGTGTTCGATAATCTCAACAATGCATGAGAATTTTACTATGGGAGCGATTTTTATTCTCATAGCCCTTATCGCTGACGGACTTGATGGTCGTGCGGCACGCTTTTTTGGTGTGAGTGGTGAACTGGGAAAGGAAATGGATTCTTTATGTGATCTTATTTCTTTTGGTGCGGCACCAGCACTTTTGGCACATTCAATTTATTTAAATGAATTTGGTTATTTTGGTTGGTTTGTAGCAATTGCTTTTACACTTTGTGGTGCGTGGCGATTAGCTCGTTTCAATGTCAATGCGAACGCAATACATGGATATTTTATGGGATTGGCAATTCCGTCAGGTGGTTGTCTTATAGCTACGTTTACATTGCTTTCCCAGAGTTTACAGTTAGATTATCGCACGTTTGGGTTAATTTATCCAATTGCAATTCTTGTTATTGCCTATTTAATGGTCAGCAAAGTTCGTTATCCTGATTTCAAGGGCAAAGGTGAAAAAGTATATACCGTATCAGTCGTAGTTGCTATACTCATGTTTTTGGGTATTCTCTTTGTTGGCAGAGATTCTGTTTTATGCGCTGTTTTATTTGCAGTATTCAGTACTTACGCAGTGTTTGGTATACTTAATACAATCGTTTCTGTGTTTACAACTAATGTGAAGTGAATATTGCGTAAACCGTGATCGGTTTTGATTTAAAGGAGAAAGACGTTCATGAATTATGCTTTTGATGTAATAATGATTCCTATGCAAATCATTATATTTCTTTTTACGATGTACTATTTTGTTATTGGTTTTTGTGGTATGTGGCGAAAGAAAGAGAAGAAAATATTAATACCGCAGAAGACATTTGCGGTTATTGTTGCTGCACATAATGAAAAAGCAGTTATTGGTCAACTTATTGACAACTTGAAGACACTTGAATATCCGAAGGAGCTCTATGATATTTATGTTATAGCGGATAACTGTATAGATGATACAGCGGCAATTGCCCGAAAAGCTGGTGCCATTGTTTGTGAACGAACGCATCCAACTTTAAAGGGAAAAGGATTTGCTTTGGAATGGATGTTTGCAAAGCTTTTTACGCTGGAAAAAACATATGATGCTGTAGCTATTTTTGATGCAGATAATCTTGTTCATCCACGCTTTTTGCTTGAAATGAATAATCGCTTATGCAAAGGGGATAAACTTATACAAGGGTATCTTGATGCGAAGAATCCTTATGACACATGGGTGTCTGGTACATTTGCTATTGCATTTTGGGTTATTGATCATATTTGGCATTTAGCAAAGACTAATATAGGTTTGTCCTCTGTTCTTGGTGGTACAGGCATGTGTATAGCAACGGATGTTTTAAAACGTCATGGTTGGGGAGCTACGTGTCTCACTGAGGATATGGAATTTACAATGAAGTCGCTTGTGGAAGGTATTAAAACAACGTGGGCACATGATGCTATTGTTTATGATGAAAAACCGCTGACATTTAAGCAATCATGGGATCAGCGCAGACGTTGGGCACAGGGACAGTTTGATGTTGCGCATCGCTTTATTCCAAAGATGATTAAGGCTGGAATTATGCGTCGGGATATTCGTATTCTTGATGGCTGCCTTCATTTGTTACAGCCGCATTTTATGATGATATCAACTTTATTTATCATTATTAGCTATATTCAACTGGCATTTCCACCTTTTTATACAAATATCTATAATTTCATGCCATCAGAGCTTATGACTGTAATAATGCTTGGACAGTATATACTGCCAATCATTATATTGTTGAAGATTCATGTAAAGCCAAAAGCTTGGCTTTACTTGATATTATATCCGGTATTTATTTATTCCTGGATACCGATTATATTTTTAGGGTTTATTCATCGTAATGAGCATGAGTGGAGTCATACACAGCATACACGTGCCTTAAGCTATGATGAATTTATGCATGCATCAAAAGACGACTCTGTACTTAGCAGGGAATCAGGAAAATGATTTTTTAATATATTTCAAAAAGGGTGAGTAAATGCTCATCTTTTTTTGATTAAAAACAAGGAGGACTGGATATGTTTGAATTAAGTGTTCGGGCAGAATTCGAAGCTGCTCATCGTATTGAAGGGTATATGGGAAAGTGTAGCCGATTACATGGACATAGCTGGACAGTTGAGGTTTGTGTTGCTGGTTCTAAAACAGATAAGTTGGGCATGGTTGTTGATTTTAAAATAATAAAAGGTGAGTTGCGTAATTTTCTGAAAGAATTTGATCATCAATACTTGAATGAATTACCAATGTTTGCAAAAGGCTGCAATCCTACAGCAGAAAATATAGCAAAATATATTTATGAAGCACTTGAAAAAAAAGAAGCTTTTCAAAAAAATAGTCAACTACGAAATGTAAAGGTGTGGGAATCACCAAAAGCTGCAGTTGTTTATAGTAAGGACGAATGAGAATGGAGGCAAATTTAGTAGAAATATTTTCATCTATTCAGGGTGAAGGAATGTATGTAGGATATCGTCAGCTTTTTGTGCGATTTTTAGGCTGCAATATAATGTGTAAATATTGTGATACGATTATACCTAAAGAACCTCATAAATATTGTCTTTGTGAAACAGCCGCTGGAAATCGGGATTTTTTACAGCTGGAAAATCCAGTATCGGTGAAAACTGCAGCAGAAAAAATCAATGCGCTGCTCAAAGTAAAGCATCAGGCAATAAGCTTTACTGGAGGGGAGCCGCTTTGTCATGCCGATTTTATTTGTGCACTTATGCCAAAACTAGTTTGTAAAGCATTTCTTGAAACGAATGGTACGCTAGTTGATGAAATGAAAAAAACCTTACCCTATGTTGATATTATTAGTATGGACATTAAATTACCAAGTATAACAGGTGAGGATCTTTGGCAAAAACATCGTGATTTTATTAATGTAGCGAAAGAAAAAAAACTTTATATAAAGCTTGTTATATCAGATGAGACAACAGATGAGGAGTTTTTAAAAGCAATTCATTTAGTTGCAGAGATTGATAATGAAATTCCATTTATCATTCAACCAGTTACCCCTATGAATGGCTGTATTGCTGCAACACCAGAAAAAATATTACACTATCAGGAAGTTGCATTGCAAATTTTGCAGGATGTACGCGTAATTCCACAGACACATAAAATGATAAATCAGATGTAGAAAAACACGAATGATGTTAGATAAATGAAGGAAAGGATGATTGCATTTGAAAATTTTATTATCAAATGACGATGGAATTGATTCACCAGGAATCGAGACTTTAGCAAAGATACTTTCCAGTAAACATGAAGTTATTGTAACAGCACCAGCATTTGAACAAAGTGGGATGTCACAGGCAATTACGGTTTCTAAACGTATGAGTGTAGAATCTTATAAAGTTGCGGATTGCGATATTGAAGCCTGGAAAATCAATGGAACACCGGCTGACTGTGTAAAACTTTATTTGGAAGCGATCAATACTATAGAAAAACCAGATCTCCTTATATCTGGTATCAACAAAGGTTCAAATCTTGGTACCGATGTTCTTTACTCTGGTACGGTTGGAGCAGCAATTGAAGGATATATGCATGGAATACCATCAATTGCACTTTCGCTTGATGTAAAATCAACCACATCATTTGTGTTGGTAAGTCAGATGATTGGAGAAAAACTACCGGATTGGTTCAATTTGGAGAAAGATATTTTTCTTTATAATGTCAATTTTCCTAAACAAAATAATCGCGATATAGATCCTTTTGTTTTTACGAAACTTGGTGTTCGTAACTATAAAAATGCATATAAGCGCATTCTTGAAGATGAACGTATTTTTTATGAAATGGTTGGAGAAATTTCAGATGGAGATAATCCGGAAGTTACAGATATATTTGCAACGAATCGTGGATATGTATCGGTTACACCTTTGCAGCTTGATCTGACAGATTATAGAAAACTTGAAGATAAGCTAAATAGATAATATACTAGAAATAGTATATTTAAAAGTTGAAAATATAAGAAGGCATGGTATGCTTAAAATAACGATTTATTGCTTTTATAAAAATTGCAGAGGTATCTTCTTATGAGGGTATACATGTAATAATAAAATTAATGGAGGAATTACTTATGGAATCTATGATTCGCGATATAAAACTTGCACCACAGGGACATGATAAAATAAATTGGGTTAAAAACTTTATGCCGGTACTTGATACAATTAATCAAGAGTTTTCTATATCAAAACCATTTGCGGGGAAAAAAATAGTTATTACAATGCATCTTGAAGCAAAGACAGCATATCTTGCACTTGTATTTAAGAATGCTGGTGCGGATGTCACGATAACTGGCAGTAATCCACTTTCCACGCAGGATGATGTTGCAGCAGCACTTGTTGAAGATGGACTCAAAGTTTTTGCTTGGTATAATTGTACGAATGAAGAATATGATAGATTTATTAATAAAGCTCTTGATACGAAACCAGATATGATTGTTGATGATGGCGGTGACCTTGTGTCAATGCTTCACAACAAACGTCAGGAGCTTATTTCCAATATTATTGGTGGGTCGGAAGAAACGACAACAGGTGTGCATCGTCTTCATGCATTGGCAGCAGCGGGTAAGTTAAAGTTTCCAATGATTGCAGCAAACGATGCTTATTGCAAATATCTTTTTGATAATCGTTATGGTACAGGACAGTCAACCTGGGATGGTATTATGAGGACAACAAACCTTGTTATTGCTGGAAAGACCGTTGTTATTGCCGGCTATGGCTGGTGTGGCAAAGGGGGGGCAATGCGTGCAAAGGGGCTAGGTGCCAATGTTGTTATTACAGAAGTGGATCCAATTAAAGCCATTGAAGCCGTGTTTGACGGTTTTCGTGTTATGCCAATGCTGGAAGCCGCAAAAATCGGTGATATTTTTCTCACACTTACAGGTGATAAAGATATCATCGGCAAAGAACATTTTGCTGTAATGAAAAATGGTGCAGTGATGGCAAATTCAGGTCATTTTGATGTTGAAATTAATAAGATTGATCTTAATGAAGTTTCTGTATCAACTCGTCCGGTACGCAAAAACATTGAAGAATTTGTGCAAAAGGACGGACGTAAGCTCTATCTGCTTGCTGAAGGTCGTCTTGTAAACCTAGCAGCTGGTGATGGTCATCCGGCTGAAATTATGGATCTTTCCTTTGGCGTACAATTTTTTTCAGCACTTTATCTTATTCAGAATCACGATAAACTGAAAAATGGTGTTCATCTGATGCCAAATGAAGTTAATCAACGTATCGCTGAAATTAAGTTAAAGTCTCTTGGTATAGCAATTGATAGATTATCAGATGAACAGAAAAGTTATTTGCAGCAGGCATGATTTTGTTTGTGATTGTTAGAAATTGATGGAGGCTGATACATATGAATACATTAATCAAGAATGCAACTGTTCTTTTGTCGGATGGAACGGCAAAGGAAATGGATATCGCAATAACAGATGATAAGATTGTAAAAGTTGGTATTGTTGATGCCGATTGGAGAGCTGACACGACAATCAATGCGGAAGATAAACTTGCTGTTCCGGGATTCATAAATGCTCATACGCATGCATCTATGACACTTTTGCGAAGTTATGCAGACGATATGAAACTTATGGACTGGTTGCAGAATAAAATCTGGCCGATTGAAGACAAAATGACGAAAAATGATATTTATTGGGGTGCTATGCTGGCTATTGCCGAGATGGTAAAGAGTGGTACCACAACTTTTGCTGATATGTACGGTGATATGGAAAAGGTCGCTCAGGCCGTTGAAGAAACGGGTATACGTGCAGTACTTGCGCGGGGTATTATTGGCGTTGCACCAAATGGTAAAACAGCATTGAAGGAGAATGCTGCATTGTATGATAATTTCAACAATGCAGCTGATGGGCGTATTACCGTTATGTTCGGACCACATGCTCCATATACCTGCCCACCAGATTTTTTGCGCCTTGTTGTTAAGGAAGCAAAAAAACGCAATGCAGGGATTCATATTCATCTTTCGGAAACAAAGGGCGAAGTTGACGAGTGTTTCAAGCAATATGGAAAGTCTCCGTTTGCGATTATGGAAGAAACAGGTATACTTGAATGTGGTGTTCTTGCAGCACATTGTGTTCATGTATCTGATGAAGATATTGCTCTTATGAAAAAGTATGATGTGCGTGTTGCACATAATCCGGGAAGCAATATGAAGCTTGCAAGTGGAATTGCACCAGTGCCTAAAATGCTGGATGCGGGGATATGTGTTTCACTTGGAACAGATGGGGCATCGAGCAATAATAATCTTGATATGCTTGAAGAAATTAATTTGGCAACGCTTCTGCACAAAGTTGATACGATGGATCCATTGGCAATTCCTGCATTCACAGGAATTAAGATGGCAACAGAATATGGTGCAACAGCAGTTGGAATTAAGCTGGTAGGGAAAATTAAAGCTGGCTATAAAGCGGATATCACATTGTTTGATATGCGCAGTCCCGCATGGTGTCCGCGTCATGATGTTATATCCTTACTGGCATATTCGGCAAACAGCAGTTCTGTAGATACCGTTTTTGTCAATGGGAAAATGCTTCTTGAAAAAGGGAAACTTTTGACGATGGATGAAGAACGTATTTTATATGAAGCAAATCGATCGGCTATGAACCTTATAAAATAATGAATAAAAAAATCCCTGCTGTAAAGCAGGGACTTTTTTGAGGAAAATAAAATGACACCAAAGAAAAATTTTTATGCTGTAAAGCAGGGACGTAATAGAGGAATATTCTATTCTTGGCTAGAGTGCAAAAAACAGGTGCAAGGATTTCCTGGTGCACTGTTTAAAGGTTTTATTACACTTGATGAGGCAGAGCTTTATCTTGGTGAAAAAAAAAGTACAATAGAAATAGAAAAAGTTTTTATCAATGAACCCATTTATAATATCTACGTAGACGGATCTTATTTTAATGGGAAATATAGTTGGGGATTTGCTGTATTCGATGCAGATAAAGTGATCTTTACGCAGAACGGTATAGGTGAATCAACAGATGCTGCTAAACTGCACAATGTTGCGGGCGAAATTGAGGCAGTCATTCAAGCAGTAAAGTGGGCCCAGCAGGAACGATTGACACATATCGTTATTTTTCATGATTATAGTGGTCTTTCGGAATGGGCTGAAGGACGTTGGAAAACGAATACACGTATAACGCAGGAATATGCAGCTTTCATGAAAAACTGCATAGGATGGGTGACTTGTAAAAAAGTCAGCGGACATACAGGTGTAGAAGGTAATGAACTCGCTGATAAACTGGCAAAAAATGCACTTGGGCTTTAATAAATATATCAATAATCAATAGAAATGGTGAGCCAAATTGGAAAAAAAACGGACTTTGAAAAAAGCAAAAAATAATAAAATAATAAAAGAGAAAAAGGTCAATTCTGTAAAAAAATATGAACTTTTAGGGATTGCTTTTGTCGTTGTTGGTGTTATTTCGCTTTTGGGTTTAGGCGGCCTCAATGTTGGCTTTGTTGGTTTATACTTTGCAAAGGCTTTATCCTATATGTTTGGTATTGGAGCTTACATTATACCGTTGATCATTATCTGTATTGGTATGCAATATATTATAAAACATAGAGGAATTGTCTATTCTGCACGTTTTTTTGGGCTTGCCTTATTGTTTGTTTCTTTATTAGCAATTTATCACCATTTTATGATTTTGCCTGGAAAAGAAATTTTACCGGAAAGCCTGCCGGAAGCAGGTGGTCTTATTGGCGGAACTGTGCTTTTTACATTGCGAAGTTTTTTTGGTGTAGATGGTGCAATTGTTATATTATTTGCAGGAGTTCTTGGCGCAATATTGATCTCAACAACATGGTCATTAGCTATAGGAATGCTCAAGACAAAGAAACATGCTGAAAAAGGTATTTCAACGGCGAAGGAGACTATTGTAAATACATATGATAAAATTGTTGAGGTTGAAACAAAAGTAAAATACTCTTTTTATAATCAGGAAAAGGATAACGATTTTGCTGAAGAATTATTAGTACAGGAAAAGGCAGTACCAATGGAATCCGCGATAAAGAAAGATGTCGCAGATTTTAGTATTGATGATTTTGAAGCGGGAAAAAAGACTGTTATCATGGCTCCTATTGCAAAGGAAGAGATTTTTCCAATTCAGTATATTAATCAAGCTGAAGATACGAGTGAGGAAGAAAATACCAATATAGTTGCAGCTTTATCGCCTAAAACAGAAACCTCTGCAGCAGTAGCTGTAACAAAAGAAAAAGTTTATGAAATACCAAAAGTTTCTTATATTCTTAGTAAAAAAGTGAAAAAGAAAAATACTCGACTTGAACGTGAAATTGCCGAAAATGCGCGTATACTGGAAAAAACTTTAGAGAATTTCCATGTCAAAGCAAAAATTATTAATGCTTGTCATGGTCCTGCTGTTACACGCTATGAACTTGAACCAGCACCGGGCGTAAAAGTCAGTAAAATTGTAAATCTTGCAGATGACATCTGTCTGAGTCTTGCGGCATTTTCCGTTAGAATAGAGCCAGTTCCAGGTAAAGCTGCAATTGGTATTGAAGTACCCAATAAGGATCTGGAAGGAGTGCAACTGCGCGAAGTTCTTGAAAATGATGCTTTTGCAACAGCAAAATCCAAGCTTACAGTAGGTCTTGGTATGGATATTGGCGGACAGGCAATATTCGCCGATCTGGCCAAAATGCCGCATCTTCTTGTGGCTGGTGCAACAGGGTCGGGGAAATCTGTATGTATTAACACAATTATTACAAGCATTCTTTTTAAAGCTACTTCGGATGAAGTGAAATTTATCCTTATTGATCCTAAGATGGTCGAGCTTTCAAATTACAATGGTATACCACATCTTATGGTTCCTGTTGTTACCGATGCAAAAAAAGCAGCTTCCGTGCTTAATTGGGCTGTACAGGAAATGGAAAAACGCTATGCAAAATTTGCAGAACATGGTGTACGTGATATGGAACGCTATAATAAAAGTAGTAATGATGATAAAATGCCGGCGATAGTTATCATCATCGATGAATTAGCTGACCTTATGATGGTTGCACCACATGATGTTGAAGATGCAATTTGCCGTTTGGCGCAGAAAGCTCGTGCGGCAGGGCTTCATCTTGTTCTTGCTACACAGCGACCTTCGGTAGATGTTATTACGGGTATTATTAAAGCTAATATTCCGTCGCGTATATCGTTTTCGGTGTCATCACAAATTGATTCACGAACGATTCTTGATATGAGTGGTGCGGAAAAACTTCTTGGTAAAGGAGATATGCTGTTCTATCCTGTAGGTGCGGCAAAACCTCGCCGTGTACAAGGAGCTTTTATAAGTGATCATGAGGTTGAAGACTTGCTTGACTTTATAAGGAAGCAGGGCGCTGAAACTGAGATGAACGAAGAGATTATTGATTTTACAGAGAAGGCATTAAAGGAAGATGTAAAAACGGAAAATCATGAACCACAGCAAGATGAACTTCTGGAACGTGCTATTAATGTTGTGCTTTCTACACGACAAGCATCATCCTCTGGCTTGCAACGGCGTTTTCGTATAGGCTATACACGTGCAGCACGCTTGATTGACACAATGGAAGAACTCGGTATCATTGGCCCAAGTACAGGAAGTAAACCACGGGAAATATTAATGACAAGTGAAGAGGCCGCCACAGTAATTAAAAAATGATGGGATATATCCACAGCATTTTCGGATGGACAAATAATCCCCCAATTTTGCACATGTTTGGTATAGTATTCTTATGTCAGACCATATTTGAAGTACATTTTTGAGAAAAGCAAGTTGAAGTGTTACAATAAAATTTGACCATAACAACATTTAAAATAAAAGAAAAAAGTGAGAGACATAAGATGAATCATATATTTAATTCAATGGAGACTCAGTTTAAATTAAAAGAAAATGGAACCACGGTGGCAACAGAAATTATTGCTGGTATTACGACCTTTACTACAATGGCCTATGTATTAGCGGTAGTACCTAAAATGATGGGAGAGGCAGGGCTTCCGGCAGGACAAATTCTGACAGCAATGGTTTTTATGATATTTTTGACTACGGTTGCTATGGGACTATATACGAACCGCCCGTTTGTGTTAGCTCCGGGAATGGGGAGTGTAGCTATTTTTTCTATTACGCTTATTCAGTTGCAAAAAGTTCCGGTGGAAATAGCGAGTGGGATTGTTTTTCTTAGTGGATGTATCTTTGTTCTTGTCACAGTGTTTGGGATTCGCGAGGCAATTACTCTAATTATTCCAAAGGGTATTAAGATATCAATTAGTGCAGGCGTAGGTTTGTTTCTTGCTGTAATTGGTTTACGCAATGCGAAAATTATTGTTGCCAGTACGGAAAAAACGGCATTGGCTTTTGGTAATATAGCTCAGCCGGTTGTTATTCTAGCTACGATAGGCTTTTTGATTTTATTGGTTCTTCAGGTTCGAAAAGTTAGGGGAGGTGCCTTAATTGCTATTATCTTAACAACATTGATTGGTATTCCCATGGGGATTACCAAACTCCCACAAACTATCTTTACAATGCCATCAGGAATAGGTGATGTGTTTTTTCATTTTGATCTTATAGGTGCATTAGATGTGCACTATGTTCCTTTTTTATTTGCCTTTTTTTTACCGGATTTTTTTTCCAGTTTTGGTACGGCTTTGGGCGTTGGAAGTAAAGCTGGATTTTTGGATAAAAATGGAGATTTACCGGAAATAAACAAGGTGTTTTGGGTTGATTCTTTGGCTGCAACATTAGGGGCATTGTGTACCATTCCGGTATTGATTACGTATTTAGAATCTGGTGCTGGAGTAGAGGCGGGTGGGCGTACTGGGCTGACGGCTATCACAGCAGCGGTTGCTTTCTTACTCGTATTAGTTGTTACGCCGGTAGCTTTAATGATTCCGGCGGCAGCAACGGCCCCAATATTGGTTTATGTGGGGATTAATATGCTTGCGGGGCTGCGCAATCTTGATTATACAGATTGCGCGGAAACTATGCCAGCTTTTCTCTGCATAGCTTTTACGGCGTTTACTTTTAACATTGGAAACGGTATTGCTGTTGCATTTATTGCTTATCTTGTCATTAAATTAGCAGCAGGTCGATATAAGGAACTCTATGCAGGTCACTATCTTTTAGCGATGATGTTAATGTATTATTTTTATTCATTAACAAGCATCAAATAAAGATCTTATATTGAAAATTGGAGTTGATTGGCATGAAGATTGATTTATTATTAAAAAATGCGCAAGTTTTTAATGCATATTTAAAAAAGTTTCTTTTAAGAAATGTTGCGATTTTGGATGGTAAATTTTTTTATATTGGAAAAGAAGATGCAACAACGTTGGAACCAGAAACTGTAATTGAACTGCAGGGAAAATATATTATTCCGGGATTGATCGATTGTCATATGCACATTGAAAGTTCAATGGCAACACCTAAAACATTTACCCGAATTTTGGTTAAAAATGGGACGACTACAATTGTTGCAGAGCCGCATGAAATTGCTAATGTTTTTGGCTTGGAAGGCATTAAAGCTCTTGCATCAGCTGCAAAACATTGTCCGGTAGATGTGAAAATTGCAATTCCAAGTTCTGTTCCATCAACGAACTCGGCTCTTGAAACCAGCGGCAGCGAAATCAATTGTGATGAACTTGCTGTATTGCTGGAAATGGAAAATGTAATTTGTTTGGGAGAAGTTATGAATTATATGGACGTTATCCATAAAATTGATTCAAAAAGCAATCAGTTTATTCGTTATGTAAAAGAGCATAAGTCAGCTTTTCCAATTGAGGGACATTGCCCCAAACTCTTAGGCGTCGATTTAGCGCGGTTTTTATTTGCTGGTGTGACCTCGGACCATACGGAACAGTCTTTACCGGGACTTAAAGAGCGTATAGAAAATGGGATGTTCATAGAACTGCAGGAAAAATCTTTGAAACCGGAAATTATAGATTATTTGATGGAAAATGAGCTTTATGAGCATTTTTCGCTTGTAACAGATGATACGATGCCCGATGCCTTAATGAAACGTGGTCATTTGAATTATCTGGTTAAAAAGGCTATTGACCTTGGATTAAAGCCTGAAATGGCTGTTTATGCAGCTACGTTTACGCCAGCTCGTCGTATGGGATTATCTGATCGTGGCAGTATTGCTCCGGGGAAAATTGCGGATTTTGTGATTTTAGAGAATATAAAGGAGTTTTCAATCCTCCAAACGTTTAAAGCGGGTAAAGAGGTTTTTACTTATACAGACCAAGAGATAAAAGAACCAGTAACGGATGTGTTATTTCCGTCTTGCTTTTATCATAGTGTTCATGTTCCTGAATTGACAGCAGATTGTTTCGTTTTGAAAACAGAACAAAAAGAGGGCTGTGTGAGCTGTCGTGTCATTTGTGTCAGCAATGGTACAACATTTACCAGAGAACAGATTGTTTCTCTTCCAGTAAAAAATCACCTGATTGATTGGGAAAACAGCCCATTTTGTTTGGCCATAATGTTTGAACGTCATGGAAAGAATGGTAATAAAGGTTATGCACTGGTTGGCGGTGATATTATTAAATCGGGTGCAGTTGCGACAACGTATGCACATGATCATCATAATTTGCTTGTTATGGGGCAAAATAAGCAGGATATGCTGGTTGCTGCAAATAATGTTATATGCAAGCAGGGGGGGTATTATGTGGCAGACCAGGGTAAAATTATAGCAAAAGCAGACTTACCTATTGCTGGTATTTTATCAGATAAGCCCATGTCTGTTCTGGGTGCAGAGATGGAAAATGTAGAAAAAGCATTGAGAAATCTGGGGTACCGACATACCAATATTATTATGTCGATCAGTACATTGTCTTTGCCAGTTAGTCCGGCGTTGAAGCTGACGGATAAAGGACTAGTTGATGTAATCAAACAAAAAATAGTACCGCTTGTCCTGGAAAAAACGAATAAAGTTGTTTGCTGATTGCCTGATTTATCTTAAAATGCAACTGTCAAAATAATTTTACGAATTAATTTTGACGAATAGAAGAGCTAGTGTGCTAGTAATAAGAGAAATGTATTCTTTTGTTATAATATTTGATTTATAGCAGGAATAAAAAAATAAAAGACGAATATATATTTGCATGATGTACTGTTGACAAATAATGGGCTAAAAGAGAAGGACGCATGAAAAGAATGTAGCACTGCATAAAGATAGCTGAATTTACTAAAGGAAGTAATGGTAAAATCGGGCTGTGGACAGTATTGAACTGTTCAGAAAAATTTAGAATAGTATAACTTATCAGCAGATTATCCGCTTATTTAATAGCGGTTTGTAAATGAGATATTTAAGCAGGTTGAAAGGTTTGAATATTTCTTTTGTGGTAAATCTTATCGGGGAAAAGTATAATAAGATGATGGAAAACCGCACATCATTTTTTATAACTATTTGAGCTACAAGCGGTAGTGGCGAGATGGAGGTAAAAATGGAAAAGTGTTTTTGTAAAAGAGCGTTGTGCTTATTCATGTTGTTGATGTTTGTAACATCAACGGCGTTTGCTGCTGATTTGGAGGAAAAAAAACAGGAATTACGGCAAAAAACAGCGGTTACACTTGATAAACTTTATCAGCAACAGCCTAGTGCTAGAAAAGCCATTGAACATTCCGCTGGATATGCAGTATTTAACAATACGGGATTCAAGCTTGGATTTTTTGGAAGTGCCCATGGACGTGGCATGGCGGTGAGTAACGAGGATGGCCGAGAAGTATTTATGAAAATGAATGAATTTCAGGTTGGATTGGGCTTGGGAATTAAAGAATATGCATTGATTTTTGTTTTTGCAAGCCAAGATGATTGGAATTCGTTTGTTGAGAATGGATGGGAGTTTGGTGCACAAGCTACTGCGGCTGCTGATGATGGCAGCAATGGCGATTCGATGCAAGGTGCTGTATCAGTAACACCTGGTATATGGATGTATCAAATGACGAACAAAGGATTGGCTTTGGAGTTAGCGGTAAAGGGAACACGTTATTATAAAGATGCTGATTTTAATTGAAGCAATGTAAACCTATGATGATTTTTGATGCGTGGCATAGGTTTGGATTTTTCAATTATGGAATGGTTTGAATTGAAGATGATATAAAGCTTATTTGTTTTGATTATTTTAAAAATGGGAATGAAAGCTTATGTAATAAGTTGGTGAAAATGATGCACAAAACAAATGCTTTTCAAGGCACATGTACAAATTGTAAATATTTTTATATTACGTGGGATGTATCTTTACCTTATGGCTGCCATGTAATGGGTTTTAAAAGTAAGATAATGCCTTATATGGTTACGAGACAGGTTTCGGGTAATCTATGTCTGTCGTTTGAGGCAAAGGTACTTAAATTATAGTTGCCAATGAGCTAATATCTTATTGGTTTTAAATGGGGCAATATCAATTACTAAAGCTTGCATTAGATTTGCATATTTAAACAAGGATTAAGATTTACGAAGAATTTTATGGTTTTACGAGAAAACGAATTAATAATACTGTAAGCTTTGAATTCTAAGACAAAACTGCATAAGTTTAAAAGTTTTTTCAAAGTTATAGGTGGAGATTGTCTTTGTTTATGCAAGTGGATTTTATTAAAAAGGCAAAAAATGGTTGACAATGAAATGATAGATATGTATAATAATATTTGTTGCTGATGTGAGCGACATGAAATGGCCCGGTAGTTTAGTTGGTTAGAATGCCGCCCTGTCACGGCGGAGGTCATGGGTTCAACTCCCATTCGGGTCGCCAAATGCGGAAATAGCTCAGTGGTAGAGCACCACCTTGCCAAGGTGGGGGTCGCGAGTTCGAGCCTCGTTTTCCGCTCCATATATTCCGGGCCTATAGCTCAGTTGGTAGAGCAACCGGCTCATAACCGGTCGGTCTTTGGTTCAAGTCCAAATGGGCCCACCACTTTTTGAAGTGAGCGCAAGC
>Ga0172378_10000646_pt1 | contig 30870 bp, 28 predicted proteins | sample GrowelOW332metaG_FD_119755 | JGI IMG/M metagenome (GOLD analysis project Ga0172378, IMG submission 119755) | Groundwater microbial communities from an aquifer near a municipal landfill in Southern Ontario, Canada - Pumphouse #3_1 metaG | ecosystem: Environmental > Aquatic > Deep subsurface >...
GTCAACCGTAGGCATGCCAACCCTTCATGACATTATGCAAGAACTTGACAAACCCGGACGAGATCCTCGTGAAACTATAAAAATATTTGCATTCGAAAAAAATGTACGTTCACTTACAGACCTGCATGAAGGAATGATTCTTCCGGGAATAATAGGAAATATCACAAATTTCGGAGCATTTGTTAATATAGGCATCAAAGAAAATGGACTCGTACATCTCTCACAACTAGCTAATAGATACATCAAAGATCCTTCCGAAGTCGTATCCATTAACCAGCAGGTCATGGTAAAAGTCTTAAATATAGATTTAGAGCGAAAACGCATTCAATTATCTATGAAAGATGTTCCACAAGACTAAAAAAAATATCTGATATCTCTCTGATGTACAACAGAATTTTAAACTTTTAATTTCCATTTCAATAAAAAAAAATATAAATTATTTATTAGATAAAATTTTCATTATCTTTACAGACAGGAAAAGAAAGATATTAATACCTACCACTGCATAATGGAAAACATTATTAATTATACTTTTACACTTACCGGATATTGTATTTTTTCATTCATAATTACCTTTATTATGGAATGTACAATTATCCCGCGAATTTTGAGGATCTCGGATACAAAACACTTGTTTGATATCCCCGACGAACGGAAAAAGCACAAAGGAAGCATTCCGAGATTAGCGGGAATAACATTTCTACCGATTCTTATGCTTACTTTCCTTCCTCTGTCAGCCATACAATCGGCAAGATTGGAAAATGTACATATTGCCTATACCTACGAATCTGTTTTCAGATTACTTTTTGTAATTACCGGAGCATTGCCTTTATTATTAATAGGTTTCAAAGACGACCTTATCGGCGTAAAGGTTTCGCATAAATTTGTATTTCAAATATTAGCTGCAATATTACTTGTATGTTCCGGCACCTATATCAATAATCTTTATGGTGTATTTGGCATCAATGAACTTTCAGCATTTATCGGCATACCTCTTACTATTCTTATTATAGTATATATCATCAACTCTTTCAATTTAATTGATGGAGTCGATGGATTAGCCGGAACACTTGCTCTTGTAGAATCAATAATCATCGGCATCCTGCTCATTTTAGAAAAAAGTTCCTATGCCATATTAGCCTTTGCCTTATGCGGGATGCTGGTATCCTTTCTTCATTATAATTTTTCTACAAAGCAAAAAATATTTATGGGAGATACGGGGGCACTTACTTTAGGATATTTCTTATCCTTTTTCTGCATATTCTATACGATGAAAATATCCCCAGTCCCACAGGGAAAACATTCGATTATCATCATTTGGTCAGCACTTTTTATTCCATTATTCGATACTATACGAGTTATGTATATACGTTTTCGTCAAAGGAAACCTCTTTTCAGTCCCGACAGGAACCATATTCATCATAAGCTGATAGATTTAGGATTTAGCCACAAACAAGTCACTTTTATTATCACCGGTTACACATTACTCTTTGTAGTAATTAATATCATTTTACATAAATTCTATAATAATAATATTATTATTATCATAAACATTATCGCATTTCTATTGTTCAATGGCATATTGAACAACAAAAAGAATAAAAAAAGAGCGATGATAGGCAAAGAAAATGAATTATCCGATAAGGAAAATTGAATCGTTAAATGCAAAAGACAAATATAAATGATCCGTCATTCAACAAACCTGTAATTTTTCAACTGGGAAAATTTACAGTAACAGCAAACTACCAATTTTATTCCGTACCAAAACAACAAATCATTATAGACACAATCAATCCTTACTCCTATGTCATTTCATGCACGGATTTAGAATTTAAACAGGCACTTATGCACAGTGATATCCTAATTCCCGACGGAACAGGTATCGTTCTTGCTGCCCGATATCTTCATGGCATAAAAATAAAAAAAATAGCCGGTGCCGATTTGCATCTGATGATACTCCAACAACTCGAAAAGACATCAGGTAGCATATTCTACCTCGGAGCAACTAACCAAATTCTCTCTCTGATACAAAAACGAATACATGCAGAATATCCGCATATACAAGTAGAAAAATACAGTCCGCCTTACTGTGAAGTCTTTTCAAAAGAAGAAACTAATAAAATGATTACAGCAGTGAACGTTTTTCATCCTGATGTATTATTTGTAGGAATGACAGCACCCAAACAAGAAAAATGGATTGCCGCCAATCACACACAACTCAATACTCAGGTAATTTCCGGCATCGGCGCGGCATTCGGATTCTTTGCAGGCACTACACACCGTGCACCACAATGGATGATAAATAGAGGATTGGAATGGTTGGGACGATTAATAAGAGAGCCCAAAAGACTTTGGAAACGGAATTTTATATACACGCCCAAATTTCTATATTACCTCTTATTGATGAAATTCAAAAAATAACATCAAAGAATCATTCTTTGAAAGATATTTTCTATCTTTACGAGCCGATAAAACAAAATTGACAATTAATTTAATTGAAACTACTTATCCAATGAAGCAATGGCTTGTCGCTTATGTACGTCTCTATCATGAAAAAAAGACAAGAGACCGCTTGAAAGAAATGAATATAGAATGTTTCCTTCCTATCCAAGAAGAAACGCACCAATGGAGTGACCGCAAAAAAAAAATCGAGCGAATAGTTATTCCTATGATGATATTTATCCACATTGAGCCTCAAGAACGTCAACTACCTCTTACTCTTTCTTCTGTAAACAGATATTTGGTTTTACGCGGAGAATCCTCGCCAGCCGTTATACCAGACAAACAAATGGACCAATTTCGTTTTATGCTCGACTACTCGGAGGAGGCGGTTGAGATGTGTAATCAAAAACTTGAACCAGGTCAGAAAATAAGAGTTATAAAAGGATCTATGACTGGATTTGAAGGTGAATTAGTTAAAATTGGCAGCAAAAACAAACTTGTAGTCAGCTTAAATATACTTGGTTATGCCACAGTTGATATACCAATTGGATTTATAGAAAAAATAGAATAAAGAGAATGAACTATATCAACAACAATATTAAAGATCCATATTTTAACATGGCCTTTGATGAGTTCTGTCTGGAAAATCTAAAAGGTGAAACTCCATTTTTTTGCCTCTGGCAAAACGAACCATCCGTAATTCTTGGATTAAACCAAAATGCATTAAAAGAAGTGAATATGGAATACTTAAAAGAAAAAAATATTCACTTAGTCAGAAGAATCACAGGCGGCGGTGCTGTATATCATGATGAAGGAAATCTGAATTTTACATTTATTGATGATTACAAAAATGGAATAAATCAATTTAAGAAATTTGCTCAATTTATAGTAGATGCTTTATCCCATTTAGGACTAAATGGTGTAAAACAAAATGGTCGTAATGATATCTCATTGAATGACAAAAAAATATCAGGTTGCGCAAAAAGAGTAAAAGACAACAGAATTATGATTCACGGTACATTATTATATAATGTGGATTTAATCCGATTATTCAAAACACTTAATGGACCGCAAAGTAAAATAAAGTCAAAAGGAGTTGATTCCTTAAAGAGTACCGTAACTAATATCAAGCCGTTTTTGCCAGAGCTAAAAGACATAAAGGATCTAAAGACAAAATTAAATGAATACCTTTATCATGGAGGTGGGCATCAGATAGAATTAACAACAGGTATGTGTGCACAGATAAAAGAAGAAGCTATAAATAAATTCTCAACACCAAGTTGGATATTAGGAAAATCTTCTGATTATAAAATCTGCAATGAAACCAAGCTCAAATGCGGAAAAGTAAAAATAGAATTGGCTATAGAAAAAGAAAATATTGATAAAATCAAATTTTCGGGCGATTTTATTGGCTCAAAGGATGTGCAAGAACTTGAAGATAAACTGTTAAATCAACAATATAACTACAATAGTATCGTTCATTATCTAAACAATATTACCATATCAGATTTCTTTGACGGAATCACAGACTTAGAATTTTTAAATCTAATCTTCCCTAATCATTGATTTTATAATAGCATCACATATCCACACAAAAATATAATACGATTACAGATAATAAAAGCCTAATTATAAATATGAACTATATTTATAAAAAGAGAAAATACAGGACATATATTTTAAAGAAATAAGTCATATTTTTCATAAATAATTTCTATCTTTACACAATTAAGAAATCTGTTTAATCCTTTTTACCTACAACATGTGACAGGTAAAAGCGTAGCGTGTATAAAAGCAAACTATCCAATTAAATATTAATATAAATAGCAATCTCAATGAAAATATCAGAGGCAAAAATTATTAATCTTCCAAAGATATTAGACCGTAGAGGAAACCTTTCAATCATTGAAGAAATGAAAAACATTCCTTTCAAAATAGAACGTACCTATTGGATTTACGATGTACCCGGAGGTGAAACACGAGGAGCCCATGCCTACAAAGAAAATCAGGAATTTATAGTTGCTCTTTCCGGAAGTTTTGATGTAATATTAGATGATGGAAAAGAGAAAAAAACGTTTTCTTTAAACCGCTCATATTACGGACTATATGTACCTAAAGGTTTATGGAGACAAATGAATAATTTTTCAACAAACGCTTTAGCACTAATACTTGCCTCAACAAAATATCACGCAAATGATTATATCAGAAATTATGATGAATTTTTAAAGATAAAATCATGAATAACACAGAAAAAAGCAAAGTCTATCAATGTAATATAATCGAATTAGAAAAGCACCATCACGATAAAGGGAATATCACAGTTGTAGAAAATAATGTCACCATTCCATTTCGTGTAAAACGAATATATTATGTTTATGATGCCCCTGGGGGAGAATCTCGCGGAGGTCACGCACACAAAGCTCTTTATCAATTAATCGTTGCTGCCAGCGGTAGTTTTTCTATCACATTGGATGACGGGAAAGTAAAACGCACATTTCTACTTAACCGACCATACCAAGGATTATTGATCGCACCTGGAATATGGAGAACATTAGATGATTTCTCTTCGGGAGCTGTATGTTTGGTACTCGCTTCTGAAATGTATGATGAAAAAGATTATATAAGAAACTATAATGAATTTCTAAACTTAAAAAATGATACAAATCCATCCTTTATCTGATGTACAAACTTCACAAATAGGAGAAAACACTTCTATCTGGCAATTTTGCGTCATCCTACCTCATGCCAAAATAGGAAACAATTGTAATATTTGCGCCAGTGTATTAATAGAAAACGAAGTTGTCATAGGTAACAATGTAACCATAAAATCTGGAGTTCAGATATGGGATGGTGTAACAATAGATGACAATGTTTTTATAGGTCCTAATGTTACATTTACAAACGATATGGTTCCGCGCTCCAAACAACATCTTAATTCTTATGCTAAAACATATTTAAGAAAAGGAGCATCCATTGGTGCCAACAGCACTATTATTGCAGGTAACATTATCGGAGAATATGCTCTCATCGGTGCAGGAAGCGTTGTCACTCATAATATCCCTGCAAATACTGTATGGTATGGAAATCCCGCAAAACAAAAAGGATATATTACCAATGATGGAATATTATTAGACATGGAGAAAAAAGACAAAAACGGAAAACCACATTCACTATGATTAACTTTTTTGAATTAAAGAAAATAGCAGAAAAATATTCGAAAGAAATACACGAAGCCGTAACCAGAGTAGCAGATTCAGGTAGATATCTACAAGGAGAAGAAAACAAAAAGTTTGAAACAGATTATGCAGAATATATTGGAACAAAATATGCTATTGGATGCGGAAATGGACTGGATGCACTAACTTTTATCTTTCGAGCTTACATTGAAATGGGAATAATGCAAACTGGAGATGAAGTTATCGTACCCGCTAATACTTATATCGCTTCCATTCTTGCTATCACAGAAAACAGATTAACGCCCAAATTAGTAGAACCATCCATTGATACCTATGAAATAGATGACAACAAAATAGAAGAAGCAATTTCTTCAAAGACAAAGGCTATTATGATCGTTCATTTATACGGACAATGTGCTTACACAAACAAGATTGGTGAACTTTGCAAAAAATATCATTTAAAACTTATAGAAGATAATGCCCAAGCTCACGGCTGTAAATTTAATAACAAACACACCGGCTCCTTGGGGGATGCCGCCGGCCACAGCTTTTATCCCGGCAAAAATTTGGGAGCTTTCGGTGATGCAGGGGCTATAACAACAAATGATAAAGAACTTGCAACTATCATTCGTTCATTATGCGATTACGGCTCAACAGAAAAATACATATTCAAATATAATGGTAGAAATAGCAGATTGGATGAGATACAGGCTGCAATCCTTGATTTAAAGTTAAAATATTTGGATCAAGATAATAATCTTCGCAAACAAATTGCCAAATATTACATTGAAAACATCACAAATCCCCAAATTATAACACCTATTGTTAATAATTGGAATGCCAATGTTTTCCACATCTTCCCTATACGCTGTAAAAAACGTGATGAATTGCAACAATACTTAAGAAACAGGGGGATTGAAACATTAATTCATTACCCTATACCACCACACAAACAAGAATGCTATAAAGAATGGAACCAAATATCATTCCCTATAACAGAAAAAATACACAAAGAAGAATTGAGTTTACCTATAAATCAAATATTAATGAATTCGGAAGTATGTGAAATAGTTAAAGCCATCAATGCTTTTTAATGTCTAATTTATTTTATCGAAAGGATATACTAATCAGCACATTATTATTTTAAGAATTGGCAAAAAATAATTCGTATAAAGATAGTCTGAAAGCTACTACATTATTTGGAGGAGTACAGGTCTATTCCATTCTAATTGGTATCATCCGTTCAAAATTTATAGCTGTACTATTGGGACCGGCAGGAATGGGTATATCCGGACTACTCTCCTCTACTACCGGTCTGATATCTTCTTTTACAAGTTGCGGACTTAGCACCAGTGCCGTTCGCGACGTATCAGAGGCTCATATAACAGGCGATCAAAAGAGAATATCATTAATCATTGCAGTTCTCAAAAGATTAGTTTGGATTACAGGATTAGTCGGCGCTCTTGTCTGTTTAATCTTTGCTCCTTATTGGAGTAAACTAACCTTTGGCAATAATGATTATACAATCGGCTTCATTATCTTATCCCTTTCTATCCTTATAACCCAACTGACATCCGGACAAAACGTAATACTTCAAGGATTACAGAAATATGCCTATTTAGCAAAAGCCAATTTATTTGGTAATACCATCGGACTACTGATTACCATACCACTTTATTATTACTGGGGAATAAATGCTATCGTTCCGGTGCTTTTGCTAAGTAGCCTTACCTCTTTTCTTTTAACATCCTATTATTCCCGAAAAATAAAGATAGAAAGTGTACCCTTAACCACTCCTATCGTTAAAAAAGAAGGGAAAAGCATGTTGAGAATGGGAATATTCATTAGCCTTCAAAGCCTTTTTGCCATGTTGGTTGCTTATATTGTCCGCATTTTTATCAGCAATACAGGGGGAGTAGGTGAAGTAGGACTCTACGCTGCAGGTTTCACTATTGTCAACACGTATGTAGGGCTGATATTTAATGCAATGGGTACAGATTACTACCCTCGTCTTTCGGCAGTTTCAAAAGAGAATAGTATGATGTCCAAACTGGTTAACGAACAATCGGAAATAGCGATCATCCTCCTTTCACCCATTATTATATCTTTTATAATCTATATCCGCCTAATCGTCAAAATACTATATTCTAATAAATTCATTCCCGTAGAAGGTATGATTTACTGGGCAATATTCGCTATATTCTTTAAAGCCCTCAGTTGGACTATCTCTTTTTGTTTCTTATCAAAAGCTGATACTAAATTATATTTCTGGAGCGAATTTTCAGCCTCATCATATACCCTACTTTTTAACATTATCGGTTACCATTTCTTTGGATTGACAGGACTTGGTATATCCTTTTTTGCCATTTACGTAATCTACTTTCTACAAGTATGGATTATTTGTAAAAAGAAATATCAATTACATTTAAATAAAACCATATTTAAATTACTGATACCTCAATTCATACTATCTGTCATAAGCATTTGTTTAGTCTTATTTACCTCTTCTATCTTTAAATATTCAGTAGGCACCTTACTGTTTTTCACCTCCTGCTACCTAGCCTACTACGAGTTGAATAAAAGAGTAAATATAAAAAGCTTAATAAACAACAGCATCAATCATTTTTCAAAGAAATAACAGAGAATAAAATATGGAACCTTATATTTCATTCATCATTCTATCTTATAACCAGGAATCATTCATTAAAGATGCAATCATTGCTGCCTTCTCACAGGATTATTCAAATATGGAAATTCTCATCTCGGATGACTATTCTACTGACCACACCTTGCAAATTATTCAAGAGACATTAAGAACATACAAAACATCACATAAAGTAATTATTCATCAAAACAAACAGAATGTCGGTCTTGCCGAGAATTTGAATACCTCTATTTCATTAAGCAATGGCGATTGGTTCGTTGTTTCAGCCGGAGACGACATATCATTGAGTAATAGAGTAAGCCTAATAGCCACACAAATTAAGAATAATCCTCAAGCATATGAAATAGGTACCGGCTACTTTGAAATACATGGTCAAGATATTACAAACAAACGATATCGGGGATTCAGAGATAAAAATTGTATCACAGGCGCAACAGCTGCATGGAGCAGAATTTTAGTTAATAAATTCGGTCCAATAATTAAAAAGAAAGCCTTTGAAGATACGGTTTATCCTTTCAGATGTTTATTGCTGGGTCAACTCATTTTAATTGATACCCCTACGGTAAAATATCGTTTACATCAACAAAACATGTCTTCTCCGATAACTCATGATGCTGTTCAAGGCATAACTCATTTACTTAAATTACGAGATAACCTAATAGAAACTAACGAACAACGACTATTGGATTTGGAAAAAGCAACAGACTTAAAACTCATTGATAAAGAAAAATACGAATTATTAAAATCAAGAATAAAAGGAATAATCTATTTATTTCAAAGACAAAAAGTCAGTGAGACACTTACACTTAAGGTATTAAAAACAAATGATATAATAAAAAAAACAAAGTATCTTTTTAATAAAAACAAAGTGCATCCATCATTCAAAAAAAGACTTAAAACGACTTTATTATCTTTCAAAATTATCAGAATAATCAAGCCTATGAGATTAAAGAAAAGCAAAAATAAAGAAACTCCATCAAATCATATATTTCGCTATATGATAGATGACTTAATAGACGAAAAATATCCTTTTTAATAATATGTATCCTCTATTTTCCATGTGTCTAATCACATATAATCAGGAAGCTGTCATAGCAAATGCTATAAAAAATGCTCTGAGCCAAACCTACCCGAATGTAGAAATCATCATTTCCGATGATCATTCTACAGACTGCACATATCAAATTATTCAAGATATCGTCTCATCTTACAAGGGCCCCCACCAGATCATTCTAAATAGAAATAAAGAAAATATCGGAATTTCGGGCAATCGTAATATAGCTTGGAACATGGCTAAAGGGCAATGGATTATCAGCCAGGATTGCGATGATGAATCTTTACCTCAACGAATTGAAATTGTATATAAAGCTATTCAGAGCCACCCCAACATATCATATATCGGAACTGCCGAATATGAAATAGATGAAACAGGACATGTTTTCGCTAACAATCCGTTCAATTTTTCAAAAGTATTACAATTATCCGGATGCAACGCATGTTATAGACGTGACTTATGGGATATTTTTGGTCCAATTTCCAATTCAGGACTAGATGATGTTATGCTCCAATTTCGCTCTCTGCTCCTGGGCGATTTACTATTAATTGATACACCTACTGTAAAAAAAAGAGAAAATTCCGATTTCAGTACTTATTTAATGAAAGAAATTAATTATATGAAATGGTGCGAACAAAGTTATATACAGATGTTCGATGACCTGGAAAAATACAAAAATCACCTCCTGGTAGAACAATATACTTATCTTAAAAAACAATTGAACAGAAAAATAGATTACTATAAGAGTAGTGATTTTAATATTTTGCTAGAAAAAAAAGAACAAATTATTGAAGTATATACCAACCATCATTTATTTCCTAAAATTCAAAAAATCAGAAATATAACATCAAGTCCCATAAAACGTACTAAATTATTTCTAAATTCTTTCAAAAATTTCCGGAAATTAAAACATCAGCTATGGAAATTAAAGAAAGAAAAAAGGTTTACTAACTCTATGGAAATCATCACCTTAAAAGATATTTGTGTGGAAAATAAATTATGGGCTACCATACATCTTTAACCCCACGATACAGTACTATAAAAATGAAAGATACTATTCTTTATTCTTTCGACATATTCAACACCTTGATCACTCGTCTTACGGCTACTCCAGAAGGTGTTTTTTTAGCCATGCAACAACGGCTAAAAGATCGGAATTTACCACCGGAATTAATCAATACGTTTTACACACAACGTGTTTTGGCCGAACAACTGGCACGTAAGCAATCAATTACCGAAGATATTACTTTAGATGAAATATACGCTAAAATACAAAAAAAGTTCAACTTATCCCAAAGACAAAATCAACTTCTAATTGATCTGGAAATAGAAACCGAATGTATATTGGCAAGAGGAATTATCAAAAATATAAATAAAGTATTAAAACTATTGGATGAAGAAAGACACGTTGTTTTTATCAGCGATATGTATCTTTCTAGTGATCAAATAAAAGAAATATTAGGTCACATTGAACCGAGACTTACTACTTGCAAAATATATGTTTCTTCAGAACAAAAAGTATGCAAATACACAGGAAATCTATTTCTAAGTGTTGCAGAAAAAGAAAAAATAAAATTATCACAAATCTTCCATCTTGGCGACAATTATTATTCCGACTATAAAATTCCTCAAAAGCTAGGCATTCGGGCAGAAAGATATATCTTTCCTGAAAAATTAAAGTACGAGAAGAACATTTTTTGTGAAACAAGTTTATACACTCAATTCACCTTGGGCACATCCATTTGCCAAAGAACAAAAGAAGATTTATCGCAAATAGAAATTTTTGGTTCTTCTTTTGCAGCTCCTTTGCTTTATGGTTATGTCAATTATATTTTAAACTGGGCTGTCAACAATCATATACATTGTTTATATTTTGTAGCCCGAGACGGAGATATATTGCTGAAAATTGCTAAAGAAATCTGCAAAATAAAGGAAATCGATATTCAATTAAAATATCTGCATCTCTCCAGACAAGTTTGTTATTTGGTAGCTATAAATCATATAAATAAAGAATCAGAAATCCTTATTAAAGATTTCTTACCCGACTTGGCTACCTTCATCAAAAGATTCAACATAGATATCAAACTATTAAACAAAACCATTTCCGAGATCAAAATCAATTCCATCCATCAAAAACTGACAAAAAAACAACGAGATAAAATACTGGATCTTATAAAAGGAACAAAAATTGAAGAACAACTCTTAAACGAATGCAATCACGTTCGTTCATTATTACAACATTATTTAATTCAGCAATCTTTTTTCAATCAAACAGATCATGTTTTGATTGATATTGGCTGGTCGGGCAAATCACAGGATTGCCTATATAACTTTCTTTGCAATGTTCAACCGGATATTTCACTCACCTATCATTATTTAGGAAGCAATAAAGATTATAAAAACAGATATTCAATAGAAACATCTGAAAAAAATCAAAAAAATTTCTATTTGGATCAAGTGATGCATCTTCACGAAGAAATTGTTTTTCTCGAAGCAATCACTGCATCCGATCATGGAAGTACTTATAATTACCAAGAAGATGAAACAGGTATTATAACACCTATTTTATCCCCGTATTGTAAATTATCTGCTTGGGGACAAGAAGCTTATCATAAACAAATTATAGAATTTACTTATACATTTACAAAAGCTATTTGTTCCTTTAACTTAACATTAGACAGAGGAAAAGAAATAACACAAATGTTATTAACAGAAAGCAGAGAGCCATCAACTTTTATCCTAAATACATTGGGGCTTCATCCCTATGCAATGGGACATAATGACAATGACACGGATTTACTGGCTAAGCCACTTACCTTTTCAGTAATCAATCAATTTTTCATCCACAACACTCCTGTTTCATACTGGATTCCAGGTGGAGTCTATAAATCAACACTAATTATAAAAAGTTACTGGTATGTTGTCTTTCATTTAAAAAAAATAATCAGGAATCTCAAAAGCACATTTAAAGAAACGGCCAAACAGCTTAAAATAAAATTACGTCGATGAATATACTCTTCCTGACAAATCTATATCCCAATGTCAGTTCCGGGGGCATTGAAAGAGTTACTAAAAAACTTTCATCCTTTTTTAAGGAACAAGGTTGTCAATCATTTAATTTATTTCTTCACGGAAATATGCCGATGAAAGATAAAGATATGTCTTTTGCCAAGGTAGAACGTATCGATCTAGACAATTTTTTCAATGAAAAGCTAAGAACTTTTATTATAAACGAGAAGATAGATATACTGATCAATCAAGGCAACTTTTATCTAACTCCTCGCATTAATGTTTCTATTCAAGATACTTCTTGCCATATAATCACGGCTTTCCATTCTAATCCGGTATTCAATCCTTTGTCAGTCAGCGAAGGCATATCCGAGACTAACAGTATAATAAAAAAAATATTTATTTTTTTATTCTATCCTATTTACGCAAGTAAAAGCATGAATAAATTAAAAAATATCCATAAGACAAGCTATCAATTATCCGACCGTACAATATTACTCTCCAATTCATACATCACTGATTATCAAGAAAAATTAGGATTAGAAAACATAAAAAGAATCAGAGTCATAGCAAATCCATTATCTTTTGATATAGTTCAACAAAATAATACAAAGAAAGAAAAAATTGTATTAATTGTAGCAAGACTCTATGAAAAGCAAAAAAGGTTATCTCTTTCTCTAAAAATATGGGGAAAAATTGAGATACAAATACCCGATTGGAAACTCGTTATTGTTGGCAGCGGGCCGGATAAATCATACTATCAGAAAATGATAAAGCATTTAAAATTGAAAAACGTTTTTTTAGAAAATGCTCAGGACCCTTATCCTTATTACCAAAAAGCATCGCTTTTCCTAATGACTTCAAAATTCGAAGGATTTGGTCTCACTCTAACAGAATGTTTACAAACGGGCGTTGTACCAATAGTTATGGATTCTTTTTCATCTCTTCACGATATAATCATCAATGATTATAACGGAATCATCGTTACTTATCAAGATCTTGACCAAACAGCAGCAGCACTCATCAAACTAATACAAGATGAGCCTTATCGTTTACGTTTAGCAACTAACGGAGAAAAAAGCATCAATAAATTTTCCTTATCTCACATCGGTAAAAAATGGATTGAACTTTTTAACGAAATAATAGATAATAAAAAATGAAACTTACGTTGGCAAGCAGAGGTTCAAGCGACAATCCCAAGGCTTGGTCGGGTACTCCTCATGCTTTAAAAGAAGAATTTTCGAAGCATGAAGACATCGAATTAAAATGCATAAATTGGGAAATGAATAAATGGATATTAAGAATCTACCATTTTATATTCAGACCATATTTCTTCTTATATAACTCGTGCAGAGAAAAATGGCTTCGCCCGTTTGCCCGATATAAAGTTAACTCTACACTAACATCAGAAAGAGACTTCACCTTATTTATAAGTGATTTCATCCTTCCCAAGGAGAAAAGAGAATCCCTATTTGCTGTTTACACCGATTCTCACGTTTCCCAATACCTTAATTATTGCAAAGAAGATACGCGAATAGGAAGACAATACTTTTTAAAAGATTATAACCGGATTACAAAAGCTCAACTTGAGCAAATGAATATCGTTTTCACTCAAAATGAATGGACAAGACAAGGATTTATCAAAGACTACAATCTAAGTCCTGATAAAGTCATTAATATTGGTTTCGGCATCAATGTCAAGCCCTATGAAGGACCGAAAGATTATGAAAAAGAACTTCTACTTATCGTTTTAAGAAAAGGAACCGAATATTATAAAGGACTATATCTTCTCTTAGACGCATTTAAAATCGTAAGAAGTCATCGACAACAAGTCCGTCTGGCTGTAGTCGGCACAACAATGAAAGAAACTATTGATGGAGTAGATTTTTATGATAACTATCCGAGAACAAAAACCGTAGAACTCTTTCAACAATGCACCCTATATACAATGCCGAGTTTGCATGAGCCCAACGGCATCACTTATTTGGAAGCTTTGGCCAACAAGGCCCCGATCATGGGTCTTAATCGTTTTGCCGTACCTGAATTCAGTGGTTATGGGAAATGGGGATTTATAGCCGAAAATGAGAACCCTACAGAAATCGCTCAAGTTATAGAAGATGCCCTATCTGATAAAAATCGTTTAAAAGAGATGGGATTGAAGGGACAAAAATTTGTCATCAACCACTATCGTTGGAACATCGTAGTAGATAAAATGATCAAAGAAATGAGAAAATCCATGAACTTAAATCAAATATAGAATAATAATGAGACCACTACATATCATTATGCCCATGGCCGGTGAAGGTTCACGATTCTTAAAAGAAGGATATAACATTCCAAAACCATTAATTCAATTCAAAGATAAATCTCTGTTTCAACGTGCTATCAACAGCACTAATAAAATCACGGGGGATAAAAAATATTCTTTTATTGTTCGTCAAGATCATATTGAAAATTATCAAATAGATAAAGAATTAAAATTATTCTATCCTAAAGCGCAAGTCTTTTCAGTAAAAGAAACAACACGGGGAGCAGTAGAAACATGTATGAAGGCATTGTGCGCCATAGATAACGAAGATGCTATTTTGATTTTGGACTGTGATTTAGAATTTAAAAGCCGCGAATTTGATCAAAGTATTTCCAATATACTCAACAAACCGATAAATAAAGTTAACGGAGGAATGTTAGTCTCTTTTTATGCCGACCTTCCCATATATAGCTATGCAGAAATAGATGAAACAACACGAATCGTTAAGAGAACAGCAGAGAAAAAAGTAATTTCCAATCATGCACTTTGTGGTGCCTATTTTTTTTCCAAGGCAGAAAGTTTTCTGTTTGCAACCCATCAACTATTAAATGATAAAGACTTTAATAAACCGGAATTTTATGTATCTTTGCTATTCAACACATTGATTAAACGAGGAGAAACCGTTAAACTAGCCCAAACAGATACTTATTTTTCTTACGGTACCCCTGAAGAATTAAAAAAGAATTTACAAGTATGACAAAAGGCAATGAAATACAATTATTAATTACCGACTTCGACGGAACATTAGTCGATACCTTCGACGCTAATCTGCATGCCTATCAAAAAGCATTTTCTTCTTGTGGGTTAAACTTAACAAAAGAAGAATATCGTAAACTTTTCGGCCTTCGTTTCGAACGTTTCATGAATGAGATGAATATTCAGGAACCGGAAATACGGAAACATATACAAGAAATTAAAAGCGACGTTTACCCCGATTTTTTTAATTATTTAAAAGTGAATACACCATTACTCACTTTCATCAGAGCCTTTAAAAAAAATGGCGGACATACGGCAATTGCCTCAACCGCTAGAAAAAAGAACTTGGAAAACGCACTCCTTTTTATTCATGCAACAAATGATTTCGATTTAATTCTTGCTGGAGAAGATGTAAAAGAAGGCAAGCCAAACCCTGAAGTCTATCAAAAAATTATTCATCACTTTAAAACAGACGGCACACATACTCTAATCTTTGAAGATACGGCTATTGGAATTGAAGCAGCCAGAGCAACCGGTGCAAATTATATTAATATTAAACTCTAATTCTATGGAAATTGAAGTAAAAGGCCATTCCGGTTGTTCTATTGATATAGTTACAGAGAATTCTGAATTGTACATAATTAAAGGTTCCGAAAATAAAGATTATATAAACCGACTTTATCAGCAAACCGAAAAACAAAAACAAGCCGAAAAACAAGAATATCGACACATACGCATTCCTCATATCTATGCCATTAAAAAAGATAACCATTCCATCAAAGTAAAAATGGAATACATTTATTCTAAGAATTTCATAGCATATTTTGAAACATCCGGCTTTGAGAAAATGGAATATTTCATCACTTCTATCACGACCTTTATTGAAGAAGAAATTGCCCGCTCAAAACTTTCAACGATTGATACAACTATTGTTCAAAAGAAATTTGAGGATATTTATAAAAAAATAAAAGAAAATAAATTTACCGGAAAGGACATCGAAATAGACTCTTTGATGAAACAATCAAAAGTCTCATTCAATTTGTTGCCCACACAAATAGAAATACCCATAGGCAGTTGCCATGGAGATCTCACTTTCTCGAATATTTTATTTAACGACACAAATTATTATCTCATAGATTTTCTTGATTCATTTATTGAATCACCATTAATAGATATGGTAAAAATTCGCCAAGATACTTGTTATTTATGGTCAACCCTAATGTATGCAGGTACTTACGATAAACTACGCATGATGATTCTTGCTGAAAAAATAGATACGAATCTAAATGAAATATTTTCAAGGTATAAGTGGTATCGGGATTATTATCATACATTTCAAATCATGAATTTCCTTCGCATTATGCAATATGCCCATGAACAACCGATCATCAATTATTTAAAAAAAGTCATTTCAAACCTGGTAAAAATATGAGTTTTCAATTAATCGTTCCTATCGCAGCTGATAAAAAAGAGTACAGCAACACTATGCCTTATTTGTTCAATTTAAATTCGGATGGTATTATGCTTTGTATCAAATCTATTTTGGGATTGAATTTAGATATATTTGATAAAATATACTTCACCATTCTTAAGAAACACAACGATCCCTATTACCTAAATGAAATGTTCAATATCCAATTTAAACGAACAAATCTCTTAGGGAAAGCAGAACTTATTATTTTAGATGAACCGACCGAAAGCCAACCCGAAACTATAGTCAAGAGTTTGGAAACAGCACATATTCATGGTGCATTTATGGTAAAAGATGCCGATAGCTATTTTACAGGAAACATAGAAATAGGAAATTATATCTGCACCTTTCCTCTTGATGCACTCAAACAAGTTAACCCCCAAAACAAGAGTTATGTAACAATAGACGATATGTACTATATTACAAATATCATAGAGAAAAAAATCATCAGCCGCCATTTTTGTGCCGGAGGATATATTTTCAAAGATGCGGATGCATTTATTCAGGAGTATAAGAAAATAAATTGCAAAAAAGGTATATATATATCACACATCATTTACTCTATGTTGCTGAATAAAATTAATTTCCGCCCTATTTCTGTAAAAGGATATCAGGATTGGGGTACAGAAGAAGATTGGCTATGGTTGAGGAGTAATAAAATATCAAAATAAACACCTTTAATAAGAAATAATGGACAATAAAATTGATATTACAGTTATCATTCCGGTCTATAATGCAGCTCTATTAATAAACAGATGCTTAGATGCCGTTTTTGCCCAAACAAAACTTTATCAATTAGAAGTTATTATAGTAGACGATGGGAGTACCGACAACTCATTAGAAATCATAAAAGGCAGAAAAGAAAAAAGCATTATTCTACTCCAACAACAAAATACAGGTCCCGCTTCGGCACGTAATAAGGGCATAGCAATAGCCAAAGGAGAATTTATCACCTTTATTGATGCAGACGATTATTGGTTACCCGAATTTATAGAAAAAACAATTTCTGTATTAAAGAACAATACTTCATTGGTTGCTGTCAGCGTAATGCAAAAACATATTATCAAAGGAAAGGGTGTAATCATCGTACCCCAATATTATACAAATTTATCTCAAGCCATTATCCTTGATGACTTTTTCAATTTTTGGGCTGATCAAAACCATATCTGCACGGGAAGTGTAATGATGAGAACAGAAATCGTAAAGAAAACCAATGGACAACGTACGGAATTGCGAATCACAGAAGACCTTGAATTCTGGGGATACCTGGCAACCTTTGGCAAATGGGCCTTTTTACCCGAAGTATTATTTGTCAGTGATGGCACAGCCGTTACCAACAAAATTGGATGGCTGAATAAGAATAAACTACGATGGGCCTCTGCCCCTACAGTAGAAACGTGGGAAAGACGAATAATAAATAATATTTCTAAACCATTATCTCAAGGATACTTACATGCCAGAGGAAGAATTGCTAAAAACCTTTGTTACTCAATGATACTTTCCCAACGTACTCAAATTGCTTATAAAGAAATTAAAAAATACGAAAAAGACTTCCCTCACGATATAATAAGTAGAGTACTTCGCATAGGTGTAAAAAACCGTTTCTTTTGGCGGATAGTTTCTTCACTTCTCATCTATCGCGAATTTCATAAAAAATAAGAACAATGAGTGAATACGAAAATACATACAAAGAAGAAGAAGAAGAAGAAGAAGAAGAAAGCCCAAAGAAAAAGAAATCATTACTTTCGATGGGTGGTACACCGGGATATATGCTTCTAGCCTACCCTTTTATTTATTTGATTTTTTCCAGGAGAAGAGATACTGCAGATGCTTATGCAACCATAGATCTTTCTGCCATGGTATTCATTATATATAGTTTTATATGTATGCTCGTCGGCCTTGTAAGCATATCAAACTCAAATAAAGAGAGAGATGAAAACGGAGAAATCATAGAAAAAGACGATGATAATGACGAAGATGATCCAAAGCCAAGCTTTCCCTATCTTGTATTATTCAAAAGCCCGTTAAAATGGTTCCTGGCTTACACAGCTTTGGGACTGATAAGCTGCTTGTGGAGTGTAAATTTAGCATTGACAATATATCGAGCTATAGAATGCTTTGCTATGACCATTGTTATGGTAGCCACCCTTAATGAACTGCTTAAAAGCAAGGATGTAAACATAGCAATACAATGGAGTTTATGGTTTGTCTTTATTTATATATTAGTTCGAATTTTTTCTTATCTTCGATGGACACACGATATCGACATTATATTGCAAGCCTGCCAAATGATAGCCACTGCTTTCTTCTTCTTAGCCTTATATCATGCAAAACAATGGTATATAAAATTAACGATTCTAATCTTTAGTATTTTTGCCGGTTCAACAGTTGCGTGGATCGGAATAGCAGCAGGTTTCATAGGACTAGCCTATGGCAATGCCAAAAAGAAATCATTATTATTTACAGCCATTGCAATCATTGTTGTTGCTGCAACTATGATGGGAGGAAAAGCTTTCTTAAAAAAGACAATATTTTATGATAAAGAAGGAGTTGGTGCACAATATACAAGTGGCCGCGACAAAATATACGAATATTCTTTCGCCTCAGCAAAGAAAAAACCGATATTAGGATATGGTTTTGTAAGCGGTGAAACAGATTTAATCAAACATCAATGGCACCGGACAGGTGTTATCAGCACTCACGATGGATTTCTGTCAGCTTTGCTTGGTGAAGGAATTATCGGAGTGATTTTCTTAGCACTTTTCTTTATACAGGTATTTATAGCTTCCAAGAACAAACATATACCGGTAAAATACAAACCGGCATTAATCGGTACTGCCATCTTCGGCTTCTTCGAAAGTATTGGTAACCCGGGCATTGGTACACGTGTTTTCGGAGCATGGATATCAGTCATGTTCACATATATCCTTATATGTTCTTTTTACGTATATTATACCAAAGATATTGATGAGGATGAGGACCTCGATGAAATAGAGGATGAAAATGATGAAGATGAAGATGACTAAAATCACTTGGGTCACTCGTAGCTTTCTTGATTATAGAATTCCTGTTTATGCAGCATTAAACAGATTATGCGATAACCATTTAACCCTGATTTATTACAAAGATGTCGTTCCCGAAAAGGTACGCAATAAAATTAAGGCAATTCTTGGAAACAGAGCCATCGAACTAACCGGTGAATATCGGATCGGCGGTAAAAAGAAAGACAACGCCGGCATGGCCAATAAAACATTAAGAATTCCTATCCAGCCGGGGTTGATCAAAGCTATTATAGAAAGTCAGCCGGATGTGATGATATCCGACGGATTCTTCCAATGGACATATGCACCACTCTACATCCGTGCCACAAAAAAAATTCCACACGTCATGTGTTATGAACGAACCATGCATACAGAAAGAAATGCCGGCCTTATAAGAACAACATATCGCAAATTAGCATTACATTGGATAGATACCATAGACTGTAGCGGATCATTATGCGGCAAATACATAAGAAGTTTAGGCTTTGACAAAAACAAGATCACTTTCGGTCACATGACCGCCGATACTACCGAACTGATGCATAAAATCGCTTCCATTACCGCGCAAGAGACACAAGCACTAAGGAAAAAATTAACAAATAATCAACTCATCTATCTATATGTAGGACAAATAATTCCAAGAAAAGGAATCATAGAAATGTTGAGCGCATGGAAAGATGCCGGATTAAAAGATGCGTCACTAATCCTTATCGGCAACGGATCACAACAACAGGAAATCAGTCGATTCATTCATGAGAAACAAATTCCCAATGTCACACTTGAAGGCCGCATTGATTACGAAAAAATATCCATGTTCTACCAGGCAGCTGATTGTTTTATCATACCGACCCTGGAAGACAATTGGAGCCTTGTCGTACCGGAGGCAATGTCCTGCGGATTACCTGTCTTATGTTCCGAATATAATGGTTGTTGGCCGGAATTGGTTCAAGAGAAAAACGGATGGATCTTCAACCCTTTAAAAAAATCATCTATCATTGATGCACTCATGAATAGTTATAAAAATAAAGCAAAATTCAAAGAGATGGGACAACAATCAATAGAAATCATATCACATCACACCCCTGAAATTGCGGCCAACGGTATTTGGGAGGCTTGTCAAATGAGTATCAAAAAAACAGATTGAAAATGAATCTCAAAACAAAGTTGTTTTTACTTAAGTATCAATTAGCCAAGAATGGAGCAATCAGCCAATTCGATGAAGCATTGAAGATTGAAACACTCAGTGAGAAAGAATTAAAAGACATCAGTTTCAAAAAATTCAAAACGATTTTCGATTATGCCTACACTCACATACCCTATTATACAAAGAAATATAAGGCAGCAGGAATACAACCGAATGACATACTTACAGAAAAAGATATTCAAAAAATTCCCATTCTCACTCGCAAAGATCTTGTTGACCATTACAATGAATTCTATTCAACGGAAATAGACAAAGAAAAACTCCGCATTTCTACCACCGGCGGAAGTACAGGTACACCCGTAAAAGTAGGATTCACTAAAAATCTGATTCGGGAAATTCCAAAATGGCGAATATTAAACTGGTGGGGATTATCGCCAAATGTCAATATGGCCACCTTTTATAGAAATATACATGCCTCCCGTTTGCAAATGATGGCATTGAATTTCATTTATTATCCGCAGAGAGTAATCCGTTTTGATGCAACCCAAATAAATGAGAAACGTATATTGGACTTTATAAACAAATTCAACCGCATAAAGCCCGATTTAATACACGGATACGTAGGCGCCTTAGATACTGTTGCCAATTATCTTTTGGAACACAATATTCATTTAGAACATCAGCCCAAAGTAATTTGGTTAACAGCAGCTCCTATAACCAAGGGAGTTGAAGCAAAAATAGCGAAAGCTTTTCAAGCCCCCGTTTGTGATCAGTACGGCTGTAGTGAGATGTACTTCATAGCCGCCGAATGTCCTCAAAAAGAAGGATTGCATATCTTTGCAGACAGTGTTTATGTTGAAATACTTGGAGAAGACAATAAACCGTTGCCAACAGGAGAATACGGTAAAGTAACATTCACTAATCTGAATGAATTCTACTTTCCTTTGATACGCTATCAAAACGGCGACGAGAGTAGGATGTTAACCCATAAATGCAGTTGTGGAATGAACCTGCCACTGATGGACAAGGTCAAAGGACGGATATCTGAAAAACTTATCATGCCCGACGGAACAATTCTTTCGGGAGAATATCTGACCTGTCTGTTTGATAATCACACCGATGAGGTAAAACAATTCCAAATTATACAAAGAAAAGACTCATCTATCGATATCAATATTTTATTCTTTGACCACTGCATGAATAAAAAAGAAGTAATCGATGATACCTTCAATAAATTAAAAGAACGCATCCATAACGACAAACTTCTGCGGATAAATGAAGTAACAAGTATAGAAAATAAAAGAGGTAAATTAAAATTTATCATTTCCGAACGATGAAAATACTCTATATACATAATGAATATGGCAAAACAAGCGGAGAAGAAAATGCCTCAAAAGAAATTGTAGACCTCCTCAAAAGTCACGGACATGAGGTACGCTGGTTCAAGCGAAGTTCAGAGGAAGTATATTTCAACTTTCGGGGACATATCAAAGCCTTCTTTACAGGAATTTATAACCCGTCAACTCCAAGAAAACTGGCTAAAGTTTTAGATGAATACCAACCGGATATCGTACAAATACAAAATATCTATCCACTATTATCTGTCTCATTATTTAGGCCGTTACTACAAAGAAATATTCCGACAGTGATGAGATGCCCAAATTATCGCCTGTTCTGTCCCACCGGATTATGTATTGACAACAAGGGGTTAGTCTGCGAAAAATGTTTCGGCAAAGGAAAAGAAACATGGTGCATACGAAAGAATTGTCTAAACAATATATTTAAAAGTATAAGCTACGCATTAAGAAATTGTTATGCTCGTAAAAGCAGAAAAATACTTGATGGAGTAGATATCTTTATCGTACAATCAGAATTCCAAAAACAAAAATTCATCAGTCGGGGCATATCAGAAAAGCATATTGAGATACTTCCGGGCATTTCGCCAAACATTGAAGTCGCCCAAGAAGATACTTTAGGCGAATGGGTTAGTTTTATAGGACGAGTAAGTTCGGAAAAAGGAATTTACGAATTTCTAGAAGCCGCAAAATCTCTTCCGGAAATACCATTTAAAGTAGCAGGAAACCTTGATATCAACTTCATAAAACCTGCTCTCCTACCATCGAATCTTGAATTTGTAGGATTCAAGAAAGGTGATGAGCTCAATCGTTTTTTTTCTCAGTCAAGAATAATTGTCGTACCAAGCAAATGGTATGAAGGCTTTCCTAATGTTATTCTGAGAGCTATGATACTCAAACGTCCGGTCATTTCCACACGTATCGGTGCCATGTTATCCATTATCGATGATCATGAAAACGGATTATTAGTTCAACCGGGAAATGTGGCCGAACTTTCTCTGGCTATAAAAAATCTATATCCTGACATCCAAAGATGTAAAGAGATGGGAGAATCCGGTCATTTGAAAGCAGAGAGCGAATATTCGAGAGATGAAGTATACAACAAACTAATACGAATCTATCAAAAAGCTATAAAATTTAATGAACAATGAAACAACACATCGCTTTTATTATGCCATCAGTTCCATATGAACCGATAGGCGGTTTCAAAGTAATATATGAATATGCCAATCGATTTGTTGATGACGAATATCAAGTTTCCATCATCTATCCGGCTATTTCATTCTGGAGAGATAAGAGTATACATATCAGATGCAAAGCTTTCATCAAGTATGTTTTAAAGGCAATGACACATAAACAATGCGATGCAAGCTGGTTCGAATTAGATAAACGCGTGAAAGAAATCCATGTTTATTCTTTAAATCGTCTTTTCATACCGAATGCCGATATTTACATTGCGACAGCACCTCAAACGGCAATCTATGTGAATAAATACAACAAGAAAAAGAAAAAGTATTATTTTCTTCAACATTTCGAAAATTGGTTATACTCCGATGAAGAAGTCATAAATACCTATTGCCTGCCCCTGCATAAGATTGTTATCTCTAAATGGTTATCGAGAATCATTACCAAAGTTGGCAAAAGGTGCACGATCATTCCCAACGGATTTGATTTCAACTATTTTACCAAAGATATCGATATTCCCGACAAAGATAAGTTTTGCGTAACCATGATGTTTCACACTTCCAAATGGAAAGGTTGTGCCGACGGATTCAAGGCCTTGAAAATTGTCAAAAAGAGATATCCTCAACTTCATGTCAACTTATTCAGTGTATACCCACCCCCGATGAATCTTCCCGATTGGTATAAATTCTATCAGCAACCCTCAAAAGAGCTTCACAATCGAATATATAATGAAGCCGGCATTTTTTTAGGCACAAGTCTGACCGAAGGCTGGGGACTAACAGTAGGCGAAGCTATGATATGCGGCTGTGCTGTTGTCTGTACGGATAACAATGGTTATAAAGAAATGGCCTCAGATAACGAAACAGCACTATTAAGTCCGACAAAACAGCCCCAAAAACTGGCAGAAAACATGATACGCCTGATAGAAGACGATGCACTCCGTATACGTATTGCCGAAGCCGGGAATAGAAATATTCAGCAATTCACCTGGGAAAAATCCTATGCACTTTTAAAAAATGAAATTGATAAATATTAATCAAATAAACCCGTTCATAAAAAATGTTTTTTGAAATATCCAAACTTCTTCATTTATTCATATCTCCTATCAGTTGGATTCTTCTCCTGCTGATTATAGCCTTCTTTTTAAAAAAGAAAAAACAAAAGAGAACTTGTTTCACCCTTTGTTTTATCATCTTCCTTATTTTTACAGATCATCCGTTATTTAGCTATATAAAACATCTTACGGTCAGAAATTATTCCACCGCTAAAATTGATACAACAAAACAATATAAATTAGCTATTGTCATGGGTGGTTTTGGTTCGATGAACAAAGAAACTCATCAAATGAGATATAAACAAGACAAAGCCGATAGACTTTGGGAAGCCGTACGCCTTTACAAGACAGGTAGAGTAAAAAGAATTTTAATTACCGGTGACCCCACTTCAATCATACAGTCAGATGGCAGTTCTACAGTTGAACTGTTCTTGCTATATATGAAACAAATCGGTATTCCGAGAACCACTTTTATCCTCGAACAAAAAGCCCGTAATACCAAAGAAAATGCAAGTTATACTTCAAAAATACTTAGAGAAGAAAATATATCAGATAAAGATTGCATTTTAATTACTTCCGTTTCACATATCAAGCGTAGTTTGCTTTGTTTTGCTAAAGTCGGATTACACCCCGACTATTTTCCCGTCAACATATATGATAAGCCCCAAAAATTCAACCACCGAGATTTCTATCCAAAATGGAGTGCTACAGTAGATTGGGAAGATTTATTAAACGAATGGATCGGCGATTCCGCCTATCGAATAATGGGATATATATAAACATCAAAACAAATAAAGATGAAGAATGCCATTAAATATTTTTTTAAGTCCATCATCCGACTTTTGTTCAAATTACATGTTCTCACTCCCAAAATCGTAGTTTTGATGGACGGTGGTATATGTTCGCAGATGTATCAATATCTTATTGGCCAACAATTTGCAGAAAAAGGATATAAAGTCATGTATGATTTATATTTCTTTGAAAACTGCTCTAAAGATCCGAACGGTATCTTTGCCAGAAACTTTGATTTACTAAAGGCATATCCATATTTAAGATTTACATCTATGACAAATATGGAAAGACATATCTATATGCTAAATTCTTATCATTTCAACAATTATTATGATAAGGATATCGACCAGCTAAATTACTTAAAATCCACACCTCCCGCTTATCTCGGAGGTTATTACCACGCTCCCCTCATCCTTTGGAAAGAAATGATTCCTGCATATTTTAAATCGGATATCAAAATCATGGATAAGGCCAATCAAAAAGCCTACCTGGAAATCATAAAAACAAAAGACTCAGTTGCCGTTCATGTACGCAGAGGAGACTTGAATGTAGCACATCCGGCATACGGAACACCAGCCTCCATTCAATACTTTATATCGGCTATAAAGTACATGAATGCTCAAATAAAAGCGCCAACATATTTCTTTTTCTCTGATGAACCGAGATGGGTAAAAGAGAAATTAATTCCTCAGCTACCATTAGAAAACAATTATAGGATTTCGGACATCAATGGCTCCGACAAAGGCTATATGGATTTATTTTTAATCGCTAGTTGCAAACATCAAATTACAAGTAAAGGATCACTCGGAAAATTCGGTGCATTAATGTCAGACAACCCTAATAAACTTGTCACTTTGTGTGATGATAAAACGGAATACGAATGGAAATATCGGCTTGATAACCCTATCTTTTTATAATACATACCGAAAGAGAATTATGGATCATTTTCCGACAGAATCATTCTCGTAAATTACTTCAGCAAATAAATTCCTTTCACAATTTTCCCCTTTCAACTCAATTAAATTGTGCTTCATTGAGCGAATAGTATTTACCACGTTTGGCAAGAAGTTGCTCGTGGGTACCGGATTCAACAATTTCTCCTTGTTCAAGCACCATAATAACATCAGCATTACGGATTGTAGAAAGACGATGAGCAATAATGAGACTGGTACGGCCTTGCATGAGTTGGTCCAATCCTTTTTGAATTAGTATTTCACTTCGGGGATCAATATTACTCGTAGCTTCATCCAAAAGAAGAATGGGTGGATCGGCAACAGCTGCACGGGCAATATTAAGCAATTGGCGTTGACCCTGACTAAGATTCGCACCGTCGTTTTCAAGTAATGTATCATACCCTTGAGGAAGATGTTTGATGAACGAATGTGCAGCAGTAAATTTGGCAGCAGCCATTACATCTTCGTCCGTAGCATCCAAACGTCCATAACGAATATTCTCGAGCACTGTTCCTGTAAAGAAGTGTGAATCCTGCAAAACGATGGCCATTGAACGGCGCAAGCTGGTACGACTGATCCGATCGATCGGTTGGTTATCGATAGTTATCTCGCCCGACTGTATGTCAAAAAATCGGGGAAACATATTCATTATAGTTGTTTTCCCAGCTCCAGTAACTCCCACTAATGCTATTTTATGTCCTGCATACGCATGAAATGTGATACCTTTCAGAATGATCTTTTCCGGTCGATAACCAAACACTACATTATGCATGATAATATCTCCCTTCACCTCGCTAAGCGTGACAGCTCCGGGTGAATCAGCCTTTTCGGGCGATTCATCAATAACCTGAAATACCCTTTCAGCACCGGCAACGGCAGCCTGCAAGTTATTATACAAACTTGCCAATTCATTAATCGGGCGCCCGAACTGACGGGAATATTGAAGAAAAGCTGCCAAACCTCCAACATCAAACCCACGGTATATGGACAACAAAGCCCCGACAATGGTGATGAGCACATAATTTAGTGTACTCAAATTCATCATGAGCGGCATCATCAAGCCTGAAAAGAGTTGAGCTTTCTCTGCCGGCACTTTGAGTTTTTTGTTCATTACGTCAAAATCCGCTTCCACTTTCCGTTCATTACCAAAAACCTTTGTCACCTTTTGTCCACTGATAATCTCTTCGACAAATCCATTCAATGCCCCCAAAGCAAACTGTTGCGCTTTGAAATGTTTACGACTTCGTTTTACTATACCCCGTGCACTAAAAAACATGAGCGGAACTGTTATTAGCGTAATAAAAGTAAGTATGGGACTGATAAAGATCATAAGCGCAATAATTCCTATTACGGTAAGTATACTTGACATCATTTCCGACAAACTGTCGGTTAGCGCATCACTAATGCGATCAATATCATTGGTGTAACGACTCATCAAATCTCCATTGGCATGGGTATCAAAATATTTCAATGGCAAATGCTCCATTTTCTTGAATAAATCAGCACGTATTCGTGCCACCGTGTTCTGCCCTATTTTATTAAGCATGATATATTCTATATAGATGGCTGCCACTCCGATCAAATAAACAACAGCCAAAAGAAACAGCATCCGCACCAAACCGTGAAAGTCGCCCGGCAAGATATATTTGTTGATAATCGGCCGTACCATATATGATCCGGCTAAGTTGGCTGCAATACCTATAATAATAAGCACGAAAATAAGAATCAGCAAGGAGCGTTCATGAGCCATGTACGAAATCAATCGTCTGATGGTTTTGACCGGAGTCTTGGGCTTTGAATCTATTTTATATTGATTTCCGTGTGGCATAACTATTTGTCTATTTGTTGTGAATAGTATATCTCTTGGAAAATCTTAGAAGTAACAAGCAATTCTTTAGGTGCCCCGAATGCTTCTACTTCACCACCGTCAAGTACTATAACGCGGTCTGCCGATAACATCGTATGAATTCTTTGGGCTGCAACAAGTACAGTAGTCTTTTTCCAACTCTCTTTCAGATTCTTCCTGATACGAAGTTCGGTTTTCGTATCTACAGCACTAGTACAATCATCTAATATTAATATTTTCGGTCGGCGCAATAAAGCACGAGCCAAACAGATACGTTGCTTTTGCCCACCGGAAATATTGACACCACCACGGCCCAACAGTGTATTATAGCCATCGGTGAACGAGGTGATGAAATCATGTGCTTCAGCAATCTTGGCCACTTCTTCGATCTCTTGCAGCGTGGCATCAGCCTTTCCCCAACGCAAATTTTCAGCGATAGTCCCCGTGAAAAGTTCGTTTTGTTGCAGCACCATAGCGATGTTGGTGTGCAATTCATCAAGATTATAATCCTGCAATGGTATGCCATCTATCCGTATACACCCCGAAGTCACGTCATACAGGCGTGGAATAAGTTGCAGGAGTGAACTCTTGCCCGAACCGGTAGAGCCCGCTACGGCAATTGTTTCGCCAGGACGAATATGCATATTTATATCTTTCAATATATCTGTTTCACCCCCTTTGTAATGGAAAGAGATATGATCAAATTTGATATCACCGAATTCAATACGATGAATGTTCCGCAATCCTTCGGAAGTGTTATCCAAGGATAGTGGTGTAGTAAATACTTCCGTAATCCGTTGTGATGATGCCGAAGCCCGTGCGATAACCATCAGCATCATGGCAAACATCATAAGTGACATAAGAATCTGTGCGAAATAATTTAAAAAGGCAATCAACTGACCTACTTTCAAATCGCCGATCATCACTTTGTGACCACCCACCCAAAGGAGTAGAATAATAGAAATATTCATCACCAACTGCATGACGGGAAAAACAGTAACTATGATATTCTCTGCATGAATAGACGTGTCACGCAGATCTTCGCTCCGTTTATTAAATTTCTTAGCCTCATAGTCTTCACGAACAAATGATTTCACAATGCGCATATTAATCAGATTTTCGCGTACCACCCCATTAAGTCGATCCACTTTTTGCTGAATCTTCAGGAAAAAAGGAAATCCTTTCTTCAAAATAAGACCGACACTTATAACCAATAGAGGGACAGTGGCTAATAGTAAATAGGCCATACTATGATTGGTACGAATTACAAAGTAAAGGGCAAGAATAAACATGATTGGCGAACGGAACAACATTCGCAATGCCATAAGTACTACCTGCTGAATGCGATCAATATCACCCGTTAAACGAGTAATAAGAGAAGATGGACCGAAATAATCTATCTCAAAAAACGACAAATGTTGTATTTTTTTAAAAAGTTCGGAGCGCAAGTCTGTGGAAAATCCGATGGCAGCCTTGGAAGAAATATAAACGTTACACACATTAAAGATCAATCCTACTATCGATATGAGAAGCATCTTAATTCCAACAGACGTAATGACTGACAAATTGCGCGGCATCACTCCATTATCAATAATCTGAGCCATATACATGGGCTGAATGGTTTCGCACAATACTGCAATCAGAACCAAAAAAGGACAAACTAATACAGATAATTTGTATCGCTTTAAAATTTGCAGGTATTTCTTCATACACTTCAATACTCTCTATTAATTAATTAGAAAGTAGTACAAAAATAACTTCTTTTTTATAAAAAACCTATGCTAATACTCATTATTAAAGCTGATTAACATAGATTACCACTATCCATATCAAAATTAGTCGTGGCATTCGTTCCCGGATCAGACTTTTACACATGAAATACCTTCGGATAAACTATTGATATGCTATTTCTTAAATCTTTCATATCCTTTCTACATCGATACTTATTCTTTTCTTCTTTGTTTTTATACTCTTATTTATACTTTTATTCTTTCGTAAACCAATGTCTTTTTTGTTTTTTTTCGACCGCCAAAGGCGGTCATACAATTTCGGGCTATTTATGCCCGAAATAATAATCAAACACGAGCCACAAGGGCTCTTTTTTATTCTCTGCAGCACCTAACGCCAAAGCCGGCAGCGCGGCTGCTCTTGTACGACGAGGTAACGTGGCTACTGTAGAAGTACAAATAGCAACCATAATTCCCGTTAGGCGCAGCAGCCCAACAGTTACCACTGGAACCAACGTTGTAGAACTCCCCATTGTTGCAATGACGATACCCGGAGGCCGGAGAATAACCAACCTTAGAAGACCAACTGCCACTTAACCCATTCCATGGAGAAACACCACTCTTATATACGGGAACACGCCAACCCACAGGACAGGGATCATAAGGACTCTTGGAATTCACGATACTTGTTGTGGGATTACCCCACAAATTCACATTTGGAGAAGAATTCCAATCATAAACGGATGAAGTGCCGTACTCATAAAATGTCGTAGGATTCGCTATCGCAATTGCCATACTTACAGGGCCGGAAGTTATTGTTACTTTTTTTTCTGTTCCATACATCGCCGCACTGCCAGTTACACCGCTTACGTTATTAATCGTAGTGGCATTGGCCGACGGGAAAGGATCCTTCCTGCCCCACTGATAATACAAACCGTAACTCGCCAGTGGA
>Ga0172378_10000647_pt1 | contig 30867 bp, 23 predicted proteins | sample GrowelOW332metaG_FD_119755 | JGI IMG/M metagenome (GOLD analysis project Ga0172378, IMG submission 119755) | Groundwater microbial communities from an aquifer near a municipal landfill in Southern Ontario, Canada - Pumphouse #3_1 metaG | ecosystem: Environmental > Aquatic > Deep subsurface >...
TACAATCGCCCCCACAGCTCACTAAACTTCCTACCTCCGGCAAAATACAGAGAAAACTATGAAAACAATGTCGATAAGAAACGTGTCACTTTACAAGTGGTGTAAAAAATGGGACAGGGTCAGAATAATTTATATTTGTAGTTGACACATTCACTACAGAGTGCTTATATTGTAATATATGAAATTGAAGGAAAGTCTTTGTATGTTTGAAAGAATCATGAAACAGCAGATGATGAACAGGGTATTATACTCGCTAATCCCGATCACTCTGTTTGCGATTTACTTGTTCGGATGGAGGGTACTTGCCATCGTAGCGGTAGCCAATATTGCCGCTTTTATCAGTGAATACCTCTTTGTGCGCAGCAAGAAAGCTGGCAAGGTTTCCATGGCGGCATTTGTTACTGGTAGCTTGGTTGCGCTCACCCTACCTCCAAGTATCCCCTTGTGGATGTCTGCGCTTGCTGCAGTGATATCCATCGTGTTTGGGAAGATGGTTTTTGGCGGTTTTGGCGCCAATATCTTCAATCCGGCTATTTTGGGGCGCACTTTTGTGTATATATCATTCCCGAATCAGATGACAATTTCTTGGCTAAAGCCCTACGTGATGAGTGATTTTCCCGGAGGTTTTGCACGCTGGACGGTGGAAAGTTCGATGCAGACAGGTGCAACCATTCTGAACAGCTTCAGAGCCAGCGGAGAGGCAATGTATAGCATGCGAGAGTCCTTATTCGGCTTTGTTTCCGGGTCTGCTGGAGAAACATCTGCCCTGTTGATCATTCTTGCAGGCATATACTTGATTGTCACAAAAACAGCAAAGTGGCAGCCCATGCTTGCTACCTTACTATCTCTTACCCTCTTTACTTGGCTCTTTTACCCTTCAGAAAATCCCCTTTACCTTATCCTTAGTGGTGGTGCTTTGTTCGGCACTGTATTTATGGTTACAGACCCTGTTTCTTCCCCCAAAGGAAACTGGGGTATCTGGATCTATGGTTTGCTAATCGGTTTCCTCACTGTCTTCATTCGCCGTTTCTCACTATTTGCTGAAGGTTTCATGTTTGCTTTGTTGCTTACAAACGCTTTCATGCCGCTTATTGAATACTGTCTGGAAAAGGTAGGCAGGAAATGAAAGATAGCTTCTGGTTCCCCATAGTCTTCATGCTGATAATAGTGTTGATCTTTACCGGTATCCTCAGCGTGATGTACCGACTGAGTGAAAGCAAGATAGAAGCCTATTTAACTGAAACCTACGAGAGACGCATTCTCGGTACTCTAGCGCAAGCTATCGCCGATGCTGATGCTGGTTCTGCAGATGATATCACGGCAGCATATCCGGAATCTTTCCATAAATACGTCCAAAGCATGGAAGATAAGGGTTTTGAACGCAAGGTCTATCGCGCTGTGGTGCATGACAGCACTGTAGCCTATTGTTTCGAAATCGGAGGTAAGGGGCTTTGGGGATCAATGCGAGCTCTGGTCTCCACTAGCACCGACTTCCGCACGATCTATAGCTTAGCCATCGTAGATCAACAAGAAACTCCGGGTTTGGGCGCTCGCATCGAAGAAGAATGGTTTTTGGATCAATTCCGCAATCGGCTCTTTGTTGTGAATCCTGATTCCTCCGATGATGTTACTCAGAAATATGAGTTTATAGCCGAAGCCCAAAGTCCGGTAAATGATAGTCAGCTAAAGCGCGTTACCGGGGCCACCATTACCTCGGACTCGGTAATAAAGATGTTACAGGACGAGTTCAATTACATATACAAGTATTACGGAACGAAAGCAAATGAAAAAGACTGAGATATTTAGCATCGCTGCATTCAAAGAAAACTCCATCTGGAGACAGATACTGGGCATCTGTTCAGCCTTGGCGGTTACCAACCTGATGATGAACAGCCTGATTATGGGTTTGGGCGTAATCTTTTCCCTAGCCCTGTCGAATTTCACGATTTCCCTGATCCGCAATTGGACTCCCAGAAGCGTCAGAATGATGGTGCAAACGCTAATTATAGCATCTTATGTGATAATCGTGGACGTTTTCCTGAAGGCCAATCTACCCGAGATCAGTAAACAACTGGGACCATATGTCGGATTAATCATTACAAATTGCATCCTGATGGGCCGAGCGGAAGCTTTTGCCTCACAAAACTCACCTATTGATTCTCTAATCGATGGTATCGGTGCTGGTACCGGCTACACACTCGTTCTGCTCATGATCTCCTTTGTACGGGAACTCTTTGGTTTTGGCACCATCTTTGGATTCAAAGTTCTTGGCTCCTGGTGGACAAACTGGAGCATCATGGTTATGGCTCCCAGCGCTTTTTTCCTGCTGGCGATACTCATCTGGATAATCAACACACACTATTATAAGGCGAAAGTATAATGGATATCAGCGGATTTATTCTGTTTTGGGCTGCAATCTTCACCAGCAATATCTTACTTACGAACTTTCTGGGTATGTGTTCATATCTCTCGGTATCCCGTGAGATCGAATCCGCCCTGGGCTTGGGAACTGCTGTAATATTCGTTATTACTGTTACTGCAGCATTGAACTGGTTGGTTTACAATTACATCCTGGTTCCTTTCGAAATCGTATATCTCCAGTATATTGTGTTTATCATTGTTATTGCGGCTTTTGTGCAATTTCTGGAATTGCTGATTGAACGCTATGCTCCAGCGTTGTACTATACTTTGGGAATCTTTCTCCCTCTGATCACGGTAAACTGCGCAATCTTTGGAGTTGTATTGTTCATGATTATCCGCAATTATAACTTCATCCAATCCATAGCATTCGCAGCGGGAAGCGGGATCGGATGGTTACTGGCTATCCTTATGCTTGCTGGTATCCGCCGAAAGCTGAAAGAGAAGCTGGTTCCCATAGGATTGCAGGGCGCGGGTATCAGCCTCATAATAACAGGTATAATGGCACTTGGTTTTGTCGGTTTTTCCGGCATTGTTCAGATTCAATAGGGAGATTTGATGTTACAACGAATTATTGACGATATCGCCCTGATGAGCGCAATCGGTGTTATCCTGGCTTTTATCATTGTGCTTGCACAGCGCTGGCTCAGTAATTATGGTGAGGTAATTCTGAACATCAATAACAAAAAGGATATCACAGTGAAAGGAGGCAATTCTCTCTTGGCGACCCTTGCCGACAATCAAATCTTCATCCCTTCCGCCTGTGGAGGCAGAGGCACTTGCGGTGCTTGCAAATGCAAGGTCTTTGAGGGAGGAGGTCCGCTGCTACCTACTGAAAGACCACTACTTAGTAAAGAAGAACAAGCTAGAGGAATGCGCCTAAGCTGCCAGGTAAAAGTAAAAAGTGATATCAAGATTGAGATTCCCGAATCCATCTTCAACATTCGCAGATTCCACTCTATAATCGAAGAAATAATTGATTACACATATGACATCAAAGGCATCACATTCAGACTTCAACAGGGCGAAACCATCGACTTCAAAGCCGGCCAATACGTCCAATTGGAGACAGAACCGTATGGAAAAGTAAAGCAAAAAGTCATGCGTGCATACTCTATATCTTCCAAACCGGAACTAAACGACCGTATCCAATTGATAATCCGCCTGGTTCCGGAAGGAATCTGTAGCACCTGGGTTCATAGAATCCTAAAAGTTGGAGACAAAGTAAATTTTACCGGACCTTATGGAGATTTCTATTTGCGTGACACCAATGCGGATATCCTGTTCGTAGCCGGAGGTTCAGGAAAAGCACCGATAAAATCCATACTTGAGCACTTACAGGAGGTAGGAACAAAGCGAAAAATGACATACTTCTTTGGCGCCCGCACTACCAAGGATCTATATCTCACCGAGGAGTTCAGGGCTTTCGAGAAAGTATTTGAACAGTTCGAATATGTCCCCGTTCTTTCCCATGCCCTTCCGGAAGAAAACTGGAGTGGAAAGACGGGTTTTGTAATGCCGTATTTCAAAGACGCGATACGAGATCCGCAAAACACCGAAGCATACCTTTGCGGAAGTCCTGGTATGGTAAATGCGGTTACCAAATCGCTGATTGAGTATGGACTATCTGAAGACAAAATCTACTACGACAGTTTTGGGTGATATTATGAAACAAACTCCACTAGAATCCAAGATAATGGCCAAAATGCAGCCCGGAGTAATTACTTATGGCGGTTTTTTGGGAACTGACAGAAGAGATTTTATACAGATAATAGCCGATGATGAAAAGACTCTAAACAAGCTAGGAAAGACTCCTGAGGAGATTGCCGACAGACTGGAATACTTTCAACAGCAGAGTTTTGATGCTTTCGAGAGTAATACGGTTGTTGATGGTATTTACGAGGTGGAAACTGAAGTTGTGCGCGGATATCTACCCTGTCCATTTATGCATCAGGGTATATATCGCAAGAGCTACACCACCGTAACCAATACCAGATCCGGCAAGAGCTTCACATACTCCGCTCTAAATATACACTTGATAAGAGCACATCACTTTTTCGAAGGAAAAAAATCTCACTTTCGTTTAGAGCCGGACGAGCTGGTTAATGAGCTCTTCCAAAAATAATCATTGACTACATGAGCCCTTCGTCAATTGTGGTATTATCGTAAGATATTTATAGAGTAATGAATATAAGGAGTTCCACATGGCGAAGAATAACCGTGGCAAAACCCTCAGATCCATGCCTGATCATGGTCGCGGCGAATGACCTCACTGCCATCGTACCGGTGTAAAGCTGATGTACGAAATAAAAAGCGCCGAGAAGGCCATCAAGGTCTGTAAGGTCTGCAAAAGCACTCCAGCCGAAAAGCTTGAGGCCTAAAATCTCACACTAGGTTTGGGAGAGCGCTGCTCTCCCTTTCTTATTACTGCTACTAATTTTGAAAGCAATAAAAGAACTCGGACAGCATTTTCTCAAGGATCCCGCATTAGCGTCCCAGATTGCGGATTTGGGTGACATCTCACCTGGCGAAAGAATATGGGAGATCGGTCCCGGACCCGGTATTCTAAGCCATGAGATTATTTCACGAGGTGCTGTTCTGGAAGCTTTTGAACTGGATAAACGCATGTCAAACCTGCTCCATGAACGTTTCGGTGACAACATGCAACTTATCCTCACGGACATTCTACGACTCAACTGGCCACAACAAATCGCACTGGGATACTCACCCCTCAAGATCATTGCAAACATCCCTTACCAGATCACATCTCCCCTGCTTTATCTCATACAGGAGCATCACATACATTTCCACCATCTGGTTCTGATGGTCCAGAAGGAAGTAGCTCAACGCCTTTCTGCTAAACCCGGAAAGAAGGATTATGGTCCTCTTACTATCAAGCTGGGTCTTTGTTACGACATCAAAACCGCCTTTATGGTAAAGCGGGAGTGCTTTGAGCCGGTTCCGAAGGTGGATTCGGCAGTGATCATTATGCAAACCCGCAAAGAAGTGCCCTACATTGCCAATCCCCAATGCTTCAATAATGTTATCAATGCTGCTTTTGCTCATCGCCGCAAAACACTAAGAAACAATCTGGTTTTCCTGGTAGGGAAAAAAGAGATGGATTATTTGGAACAACGGACTGCCATAGATTTCAACCGTCGTGCGGAGACTCTGGATGAAAAAGAGTTCATTCGTCTTAGCGATACTGTGGCTGAGCTGTAGCGCTTCTCTTTGCGCTCAATCCAGCGGTATTGAATTCTATCATTACAATAGCGACAATGTTCGCCTCTTGGAATCAATTCTGCAATATTCTATGAATCCGTATGCAAACACAGGTGTGAACATTTATGGACAAAGCTCCTGGGAAGACCGGATGAATTTCAATCAGGAAACTCGCCGTTCCATGCTCGGTAGCTCTCTATCATACTCCCGAAACCACCTTACCCACACATTCCTGATGGACTACGAGTCTTATTTCGATTCCAGCGATCTGGAGCCCACAGCCTACATCAATAAAAACGGAAAACTGGGTTATGGACTGTTTTGGTCCCCCTTGGATAGCCTTCTTCTGGGATTACAGGCTCATGGCCTTATCCGCAACGAACAAGACCGCTATCTGCACGATAACTATCGCAGTAGTGATGGATTTCAGCTTGCTTCCGATGCCTCCTACCGCTACGAAGGTTCAGCCGTCTCTGCCGGTCTCAGGGGAAATGTGGAGGCCAAAGAAATGAACTGGGAATCCTACCGTTACATCCGTGCTGCTTTGGATTTCAACGCCGCATCCGACAAGATTGATTGGGAAAGCGGAATCAACCTTGATCACCGGTTGGACGATATCTACACCATCAGTCATAGCTTAGAAGATGAACGCAGCATTTACCAAAAACATGATGAACAAAAACGCCACGGTATGAATGTTTTCGGTACTCTGCAATACACACCTCACTCAAAAATAATCCTCAGCCTTGGAGAAAACTATACGGAGAAACGCATCAGGTTAAGAGAGAACACGATCCGCAACAACGGAGAATTCTACAATGCCCTTGATCTGGCCATAAACTACAAGATACTGCCTACCTTGAATCTGAAACTCAATGCTGCCCACAATATCTCCATCAAGGATTTCAATATCGAACAAAACACCCGTCATATCGAAAATCGCATTCTCAATGCAATATCGGGCTGGGAATACAGTCCGCAGGATTCTCTCTTTGTAGGTATGGGCATCGTCCTGCAACGTACCAGCTTCCCTTCCAATGAATACTGGGACAACGATCTTCGTACCAGAAGTGCCCGCCTGGGCTGGAAGCATTATTATCACGATTTTCTGCGCATGTCAAACTGGTTTTATTACTCTATGCGAGACGATATCTATATGAACGCCTTACTTTCTGCCAACAACCACAGCCTGGAAAGCTTCACCTTCAATCCGGAAGCAGAAATTCTCTTTGGTGATCGCCTCGCCTTCGTTCAAGCTTATCAAGTTCGCACAGATTATACCGATTACCATTATAAGAATTCCCGCACCGACAAACTGTATCGACAGTTGAGCTGCAGCTACAAACTAGTCTTCGATAGTTACCCCTACGTAGCCCGGGCGGGCGATGAATATTGGCTTGCTTTGCCCTATCGAAGCCATTCCGGTTCAGCATTCCTCAGCGATATCAATTTCTCTTACGAAGAAAACCAATACGGGGAGAAGCAGGGAGAATACTACAATATTCGCAGCAAAAACCGCCGCTATCTTGCCGGACTTACCATCAAACACGATATTGATACTTTTTACTACAGCCTCGCCCCGCGGTATAGCTGGGGTACATGGAAAGAATACTCCCTCACTGCAGGTACTTATTGGACTTTCGACAATGGGAGTTATGTGGAATTAAGCTTAAGCCCCATATCTGAAGATTTCAAGGAGATTGATTGGCGCAGTTCCATAAACCTGAGCATTGTGTTCTAATCCCCACCTCCATTATCCCCTCTACATTTTTTCTCACACTATTTATACACACTATTCACAGCAAAGATCCCCGGAATTTACTTCCTTCATACACTATATAGCGGACAAGACTGGGACAAATTTGCATCCCCCCTACACAAAGGGCATTACAACGTAATTCCTCTAGCATCACAAATGCCCAGGCATCTTTGTGATTGACAAAAAACCGCTGCGGATATGTGCTGCTCACGCCAGGTACAGCCAATGTCTGAATGTGAATCATGTCAGGTCGGGAACGAAGCAGCATTAAGCAATCTCAGATGTGTGCGCTGCCACCTGGCTTTTTTTTGGTAATCGGCTGCAAAATTGCTTAATAATTGTACGATATCATCCATTAGGATTATATATAAAAGGAACTTAAATGAAGAACTATATCTTGCTTGCGCTGTCTCTTCTTGGTCTTGCTTCGCTATTTGCCTACCCGGTACGTATTCAAAGCTGGAACTTGGATCAGGATGTGAAGCAGATAATCGCACTAAATATCAGCATAGACAGCGTAACCAGACACAACGGCACCATCATCGCTTATGTTCGGAACGATACCGAGTATGATTTATTGAAGTCTCTGGGCTTAGATGCCCAACGTATCCCCGATCCCTCCCGGGAATACTATGAACAGCTCCGTGATACCGCCTGGAAATCCAATACGCTGATCAACGAATACTACAGCATACCGCAATACATCAATTTTATGCAGACAAGAGCATCATCCTTTCCGAATATCTGCCATCTGGAGCAGTATGGCACTTCCATACAGGGTAATCCCCTTTACTTCATGAAAATCTCGGATAATGTGACTGTGAATGAAGCAGAACCAGAAGTTAAATTGGTTGCCAGTATTCACGGCGACGAGACCGTAGGCTATGTGATGATGTTGCGCTTGATTAAACACCTTACCGAGAATTACAATATCGACCCGGTGATTACCGAACTGGTAAACAATACCGAGCTATGGATAGCTCCTTTGATGAATCCTGACGGCTATGTGAACGGCGAAAGATACAATGCAGCGGGAATCGATTTGAACCGGAATTTCCCCATGCCCAATGGTATCACAAATCCGGATGGCTACCCTACTGCCACGGAGAACGTTGCCATGATGGACTTTAGTCAAGACCACAATTTCTGCATCGGTATAAATTTTCATGGCGGTGCCCTGGTGCTAAACTACCCTTGGGATTACACTCACGCCCTCACACCGGATAATCAGATGATTATTGATATGTCCCTCACCTACTCCTCGCAAAACCTGCCTATGTACAACAGCAATGAATTCGACAACGGGATCACAAACGGAGCAGCCTGGTATGTGATTACCGGTAGTATGCAGGATTGGAATTATGGCTTTACAAACAACATCGAACTAACCGCCGAAATCAGTAGCATAAAATGGCCAAACACCTCTACTCTAGATGGGTATTGGGATGATAACCGGCAATCTATTTTGGACTTTATCGCTTATGCACAAAATGGCATAAAAGGCACAGTTACAGATTCTGATGGTTCTCCCCTACCCGCCACTATCAGCATCATTGGCAACGACAAGGATATCTGTAACGATACCACCATAGGAGACTACCATCGCATCCTGCTGCCAGGCACATACACTATCCAAGCTTCATCACCGGGATACATACCTCAGACTGCAGTCCTCACTGTACCTGCCTCTGGATCTATAGAACACAATTTTGTGTTGCCACAAGCTTCCATTATGAATATCTCTGGTATTGTGAGAGATATCTCAGGCTTCATCAACCCAGAAGCTACCATAATGATCATGACCGATCCCCAAATCCTGCTCCAAAGCGACGCCAATGGCTGCTTTTACCTGGAAAACATACCTGAAGGAGATTACGAGGTTTCTGCTATAGGATGCGGTGGAGTATTTCACAGGACACTGCAACTGCGTAAGCACGGAGAAGAAGATCTTGTAACTCTGGTGCTGCAACCGCCAATCTTCAACGATGACTTCGAAAATGGCATCATAAATTGGAACGTTACAGGAAACTGGGGCATAGTCCAGGAAGATGGCAGCTCTGTTCTCACGGATTCTCCATCAGGAAACTATTCATCGAATCAGAATATTCCCGTCAGCCTGGTTTCCGCTGTGTCGTTGCAGAACATCGACACTCCCCAGCTCCAGTTCAGAGCAAAGTGGAATTTGGAAAGCGGTTATGATTTTGTGTATGTTGAGGCTTCTTCCGATGGAAACAACTGGGATCAACTAGATGCGATTACCGGGAATCAACCGGACTGGATCAACCTTACCTACTCTCTTGATGCCTATACAAATGGATTCATGTTTCTGCGTTTCCGTTTTGTTAGCGATTGGTCACAAACCGGAGACGGCATCTATATAGACGACCTGATTATCACCGGTACGGATACCGGTGAGCCGATCCTTGGAGATGTGAATCTGGACGGAGTTATCAGCCCTGCTGATGTTCAGGCGGTTTTGGACTACAGCGTGGGAGGAAATCTGAGTGCCGCACAATTGATCAACGCCAATACCGACCTTCTTCAAGGTGTAAAGACTCTGGATGCATTCAACATCTTGCGATATATGAAGGACAGTAACTACTTGTTCCCTCCTCAGGATCCTCTGTCTCCGATTCTGCCTGAAGCAGAGATCAATCCATTTATGGAGGGCGACAATCTGCAGATCGGCCTTTCTGATGAGCTTCGCAGTCTTCACATCAATATACCTTACGGCATCCAGGATCCTACGATTATTCCCCCTGATACGCCATATTATGTTGCCATTAACCAGGAAGATGGATTGCTAAGCTATATCGCCTATGCGTTCGTACCAGAACAAGACATCAGTGTGGCTCTGCAAAATCCTGAAAGCAATTTTAACCTGCTCGCAGAAATAAACGGCTTTGATGCCGAAATCGAAGTGCATCCTTCAGACAGTGCAGAAATCACCATCCCCGGTCCCCAGCTAACACTATGTCAAAACTACCCAAATCCTTTTAATCCCAGCACCACAATCAGCTTCAGTTTACCGGATGCCGGGCCAGCGAGTTTGAAAATATATAACACCAAGGGACAATTGGTCAGACGCCTGCTGGATACTAACTTAAACCCGGGTACTCATTCGCTTGTATGGGACGGTATGGATACCAACAGTAATGCGGTTGGCTCTGGTATCTATCTCTATCGGTTGAAAACAGGTAAGCAGACAATATGTAGGAAAATGGTACTAAGTAAATGAGACACATTGCCCTATCCATCTTCCTGATCCTCTCCTCCCTTTTGCTCAGCGGATGTCCCCAAGCTCCGGTGAAAGAGAAAGCAAAGTCCAGCTATACTTTCCGAAAGGATGGAACGCTGCAAGTTCATTCCGTAAACGGTACTCTGAAAGCTGAGTTCGACGTGGAAATAGTAAAAAGCGAAAAGGAACTGGCTCAAGGGCTCAAATATCGGGAAACTATGGAAGAAAACCAGGGAATGCTATTTGTCTTTGAACAGATTGATTATCATTCCTTTTGGATGCAAGACACTTACCTTAGTCTGGATATGATCTTTATAGATCACTACAACAAGATTATCAACATCGCCAAAGACACTATTCCCTTCAACGAAGACCCCATATATCCTGAAAGAGCAAATAAATACGTTCTGGAGGTACTTGCCGGTACCACAGATAAACTAAACATTATTGAGACGGACGAGGTAACATGGCTAGAAAACTGATCTTCCCTATTATCGCTTTGTTGCTGCTCTTCGGTTGTAAAGCCAAACCCGATGAGATGGACAATGCTACTCACACAGAGACGGAACAATCTGATGAGATTGTTATGGATTCAGAAATGGATAGTCCCGTTGAAAACGATAATCCATTACAAAGCTATCAATACTCTTGGACAAAATCCGAGGATATGCCAGATGTAGTTATCATTATCGATGATTTCGGCAATAGTGGAGGTCAACTTCTGGAGGATTTTGCTGATCTTCCGGATGAAGTGGTTTTTGCAGTACTACCGGATCTTTCCCATAGTGAGGAAGCAGCCAGTATGGCAAGCCGCAAAGGGCATGAAGTGATCATTCACATTCCCATGGAAGCGGAAAATAGCAGTATTAGTCCCGGTGAGAAGTATATATCTAAAGACATGGATGAAAAAGATATTATGAAAACTCTGGATGGTTTTATTGCCCAAATGCCCATGGCTGTTGCTGCCAACAACCACATGGGTAGTGCCACTACAGCTAGCTTGCCCACAATGAAGACGGTGCTAAGCCATCTGGCAAAAAAAGGATTGTTTCTAATCGATAGCGCCACTACTTCTCAAAGCGCGGTCTATAGTGCGGCAAGAGATTTGGATCTTTTTACTGCCAAACGTGATATCTTCCTGGATGTGCCGGATGTCAGCGACGCCACTCTGGCATCAAAGATAGAATCCCTGGCCAAGTATAAAGGGCGCAAAGAACCGATTGTCATCATTAGTCACTGTCATAATCGCGAAAAACTCGATGCAATGAGGAAGTTCATTACTCAGATAGAGAGTATGGGCTTACGCTTGGTATCTTTGCGCGATGCTTTCCCGAAAGTTAGAGCTTAATAATGAGTAATTTGTTGATTGCCGGGCTCCTGATTTGTGGATATGAATCCACAATTCTGAAAAGGAGCGTCGATTTTGCTTGACAGGATACCAAGGCATATAAAATGACTTATAGAGGTAAAGTATGAGAAGGTATATATTACTTACAACCCTGTTTACAGGCCTGATTGTTTCGGCCTGGAGCATCTCTATATACGATATTCAATATACCGCATTCCCCGGTAGTGACAATACTTATCCCTCCCAATACGCTGGAAAGAGCGTTAGCACAGAAGGCATTATAACCGCCGTGAACTACAAATCTGGTGGTTTCTTCATCTCCGAATCCGTAGCTGGGCCTTTTACCGGTTTGCTAGTTTTAGAGCGCCGCAGCGATGTTCAGGTTGGAGACCGCATTAGGCTTAGCGGTGTGGTTCAGGAAAGTTTTGGAATGACCACTTTGCAAGATATCACTTCCCTTAGAATCCTGGAACGCAACCACCCCCTGCCAAAACCCGCCAATCTCACTACTGCCCAGATCACTCACTCTGTAGAAGCTGAAGCTTATGAAAGTGTGTATGCTCGTGTTCATTCAGTCAGTGCTTCCGGGCAGAAAAGCACTCGTAACCGCCTTCTGGTAAGCGATGGCACCGGTATGTGCACAATTTCGTTGGGGAATTTTGGCAGTACAAACATCAATCCCACAAAAAGCACCGGAAATCAGTATTCATCGATTACCGGCATTGTTACATTCAGCTTTGGTGAATTTGCTTTGAATCCTGTTTCCGGTTCAGATATTGAAGTGCACCAGCCTGTTTCGGTTCAAAACCGCAGCTGGGGAAAAATCAAATCCATCTACAAATAATGAGGTTTAAATAATGAAAAAGTTCTTCAAAACTCTGCTCTTTATTGGTGGAACTGCTGCAGCCGCTCATTTGGGTATGAAAGCATACCGTCGCGTAAGTGGAACGGTAAAGCTCTCCAAATCGCTTCCTGAGTTTCTGTCCAACGTATATGGTGAACAACCCAAAGTAGACATCAACCAGACCATGAGTTATCTCTCTATCAAAGTGCGTTTTAGCCAAGAGATTCTCGATAAACACGAGGACATCGAAAATACCATTCGTGAGTATATCGACGATTTTTACCCCGAAGTAGCCAAATGCTCCGTAGATATAGACATTCAGGCCAAAGCTGAGGAAACCGAAGCTTCACCCGAAGAGGAGCCCGATACCGAGGAATAATTCCTTTTGTCTACCGCACACAATCTTGTGGTGGAGTTACTTTACTCCACCATTTTAGTATGCATTTATTATGGCAATGCCACGTAAAGCACTTATCTTATTTATTACAAAACAAAAACATTATGGAGGAATCCCATGAAAGTAATACACTATGACAATGTGGAACTGGAACCAGTAAATGCTGAAGGCGCCAAAGGAGCTCAAATCCGATGGTTGATCAGCCAAAATGATGGCGCTCCAAACTTTGCCATGCGCATGTTTGAAGTGGAACCAGGCGGCCATACCCCCTATCATCAGCATGAATGGGAACATGAACTCTATTGCCTTTCCGGGAAGGGAGCTCTCGTTACAGAACGCGGAGAACTTCCCTTTGCCGAAAACGACATAATGTATGTTGATCCCGGCATGATGCATGCTTTTAAAAACGTAGGCGAGGACACCTTGAAGTTCCTCTGCCTCATCCCTCACGAAAAACCAGCGATGAAGAGAACCCTGAATCCTTTCGCTGATGAAGAAGCAAATAACTGCTAAGGGACTTTAATGAATAAGAGCAACAAAGAATACCTCTATAAGCTGTTGAATGTAGCCAGTCCTTCCGGTTTTGAATCCCAAGCACAAAAGATAACCAGAGATTATCTTCGCGGTACCTGCGACGACATTTCTACTGATGTAAACGGCAACCTGATCGCCTTTAAGCGCGGCTCCAGCGATCTGAAGGTGATGATTGTCGGCCATGCCGATGAAATCGGTTTTATGATAAACTACATCGATGAGAACGGATACATCTATGTGAAATCCTTAGGTGGATTTGACGTAAATCTGTTGCCGGGTCTGCGCCTGGATATCCATCACGATGGGAAAATCGTACGTGGAATCATCGGCAAAAACGCCCCTCACATGACTCGTGGAGATTCAGATACTCCCAAGCTGAAGATGGAGGATATTTGGATCGACATCGGTGCCAAGGACAAGAAGGATACTGAAAAAAGAGTCTGTGTAGGAGATATCATTACTCTTCACAGTGAAATCGAAGAGCTTAGCGAAGATCTGATCGTTAGCAAGGCTACAGATAACAAGGTGGGAGTGTATATTGCCGCTGCTGTAATGAAAGCCCTTAGCAAAACACCCATCTCGGCAAATTATTACGCTGTATCATCGGTTGGTGAAGAAACCACCATGAAAGGCTCTCGCACCAGCTCCTATAAGATCGAACCGGATATTGCCATCGCCGTCGACGTAACCTTCACCTCGGATGTTCCCAATGCAGATAAACGCAAATTCGGCGATGTAAAACTCGGTAAAGGTCCCACTCTCACACTCGGTGCAGCGCTGCATCCCGGTTTGAATAAACATCTGCAAAGCTTGGCAAAAAAGCTCAAGATTCCCATGCAGCTTGAGATATCTCCCAGTTATACGGGAACAGATGCCGACGCTATTCATGCTCAACGGGGCGGAGTAGCAACGGCAGTTCTGAGCATCCCCAATCGCTACATGCATTCTCCCAATGAGATTATAAGTCTGCAGGATATTGATAACGCGGTTAAACTCCTCACGGAATTTGTGAAGACAGTAGATACAAAGTTCGACTTGAGTAGATAAACAATTATCTTAAGACACTTGGGCACTGCTTCACCCTAGCAGTGCCTTTATTAGTGTCTCCTCATCCTCCCTTGTTGGAGTTATATTAAAGCAGATATCATCCCGTTATGATCGAGTGCCCACTCGATCATAACGGGATGATATCTGCTTCAGCACTGCTTTATGCCAAACGAAATGACATAGCAAAGCTTCAGTATATTGCAAAATAAAAACCTTAATCTGCAATTCTCTTGACAGAAAGCTAAGGATATTATAACAGGCAGGAGTGGGTGTTACAACCGCGATTAATTCCAGAGGAAGAGGATAGTGGAGAGATTAGTTTCTAAGGCCCTGACAGAAAATCTGCGCGCTACAAAAGTAGCTGAGATCGAACTGGATGAGTCCGCGCTTTGGCTACTTGATGTATCCCGAAACTTCTATGGAGTAAACCAACGCTTACGCAGTTTTCTGGATGAACTGTACCATCCATTTGTGAATCCCAGTATTACTCTGAGCCTGATGCGTGCCAGCGTATTAGGAGATCTTTGGTGGTTTACTTCTCAAAATGAAAATCCCCAGAGATGCATTCGGATAATCTTGGATATGTATCGCAAGGCAGAGGCATTATGCCAGAAAGACGCAGAACGGATGCAGCTTTTCAGCGATTTCCTGGAATTCAGCCAAGCCATGTGTGAGCAGGATCTACCCGATATATTTAATGAGTTACTGCATATTCTGAAGAACTTTATCGAAAACAATCTGCCCCTGTTTATCCGTCTCAGTACTCAGGCTCGCAGAACTCTGATATTCTTGGGTCATAAATGCCATGAGAAAGATGTTGTCGTATCCATGCTAAGATTGATCCTCTCGGAAAACCTCAGCTACTGGCAGCAAAACACAAACATCAGCAAGTGGTTGAAAGCGCTCAAAAATGTACCTGAGAACATAGATGAAAGCCTGTTGCCAAACGACAAATTCTATTACCATTGGCAGAGACACCTGAAACAGGCTTCAAGCCCGGAAGACTTCAAGATAGTGCCTGCCTTCACCGAAATTGCCACCTTGCATCGGGATTACATTCGCGAGTTTGCCTCTCTGAGCCACAGAGTGCAGTATATCTTCTTTCTTTTAGGACAACCCACGATGTTGGATATGATGGACCACCTTTTGTGGGATCTGAATCGGCAATTGGCAGACATGTATCAAGAGCTCTCCATAGATGAAGTTCACGATATGGTCGATACTGTGTTTGACACTCTGAAACACTTTACCGAAACCCATATGAGCATCGTGCTGGATTGTGTTCTGACCATCGGGAGAGCTGTGCTGAAGGGGAGTAACAGCTCATTACACAAGCATATAATCGACCACATTATAGATCTTGGCTTTACTCCTCCGGGTGAAGTACGGATATCCGGAGACTGGCAGATTGAGGTGGACAAAAACCACGTAAAACACCTCAGAATCCTGCTTGAGCTTATCGCCATCAATCCCGTGCAAAATAAAGATCTTCTGGCCTTCACCATAATCAGTATGAGCAAGCACGGAGTATTCATTTCGGATACAGACCTGTTTCAAAAAGACGTCTCTGCGTTTTTGGGCGCCAATATCAAGACCATCTTCGTGCAATGCAAACATCTCTTGCGCATGTTTCCGGTATTCTTCAATGAAATCGGCGCAGAAGGGGAGATAAGAGACACCAGCACCAATCTGGATGAGTTGTCCCAAAGAAAAGACCGCCTGATCCACTTCCTGCGTAAACAGGTTCACACCGAAAGCAATAACACTCATATCACCTTGATAGAATGTATCTTGCGCTATTGGATTACCTTGGATCCCAGCCCTTTGGAGCACATTATCCCCGCCGATGTATGGGAGAGCATTCAGGAGATTGATGAGCGTACGTTGCACCAGAGCCGCGCAACCAAGCAGTTTTTGGCAGATAACAAACTTACGGATTCAGAATTGCTATCGCTATCGTGGCAGAAGGTGGAGATCATCTTTGCAGATATGGAAGAGGATTACTACAATAAACGTCTGAAGTTATTGTGCTATTGCCACTTCCTGTTAAAAGACAAGTACAACCTGGATCCCTACGATATCGTTAAATTCCTTTCCCGTTATAGTTTCTTTGACGGACACGAACAGAATCGCCTGCGCAGCAGCCTAACCCGCAGGGATTATGACAGTTCCATACGGCAGATGCTGACTTATATTGGAAGACTGAATGCTCAGATTCTGGATCCAAAACCCACTAGCCCTTGGGAAAACATCTATTACAAGCGGCATATCGCTGCCGGAATTCCTTCAATGTATGGCATGTATAGAGAGCCCAAATTGGAAGCCATGGGTATGGTGTTCCGCTTGGAGAATGTGATCCGGCGCCTTTTTGAACGTAGTGTGGGACAATTGAATCTGAACTATATAAACGGGAAAACCATGCGCCGCATTGTTCGCATCTTGGAAATATACGATTATGCCATGCGACAGGAGATGGTAACCAGCGATGCCTTCAGTACAGCACTGGCTATGCTTAGCTCAGTTCAGAACATCTCGAATCTTTCCCTGGAGCAATATCTGGATATCTTCAACCTGTTGAAAGACAGTGTAAATGAACTGGCCAATGAATACTATTACCGCTTTTACGACAACCAATTATCACGGGCCAAAGCTGATGAAGACAGTCGTACCAGAAACGAGATTTTTGCCGAAGAATTCTATCGAAACTTGCTCTCAACATCCTTTCTGGTACAGGGTTTGGACAATTTTATTACCAGGATATTGGAATCCCTCACTCAGATGCGACAGCTCTTTAGCAAAGAGAACATCGTCCAACTGATGTCCTACGATCCCGATCGTCTCTTCTTCCATCTATATACTCGAAATTCCCGCATCGAAAACCAAGTGCTTTTGGGCTCCAAAGCCTTCTTTCTGAAGCGTATGCACCAATATGAATTCCCCATTCCTCCCGGTTTTGTGATCACTACTGATCTCTTTAGAAACAGAGAAATCATCAATACCCACCCGGATATCTCCAGCGAGTTTGACCAGTTATTGTGGGATAATTTACATAAGATGGAGCGTTATACAGGCTTGGGATTTGGTGATCCGCAAAAACCACTGCTCTTCTCCGTGCGCTCCGGTGCTCCCATGAGTCTTCCCGGTGCGATGGATACCTTCCTGAATATCGGCCTTACGGATGAGATAACTCTGAAGCTATCTCAACGCCCCAATTACGGTTGGACAGCCTGGGATTGTTACCGGCGCCTGATCCAAAGCTGGGGCATGGCCTACGGCATCCCCCGTGATGAATTTGACAACGTGATGATAAACTACAAGAAATCTTACGAGATACGGCAAAAAACACAATTCTTACCACAGCAAATGCGCGAGATGGTGGATGATTACAAAAAAGTCCTTTCCAATTACAACATATCTCTGGAGCAAGATCCTTACCGCCAGCTTTATAAATCCATATCCCACGTGCTGGATAGCTGGGACACAAAACGAGCCAGGATGTACAGGGCAAAGCTTCACATCGCTGAAGAATGGGGCACGGCGGTAATCATCCAAAAAATGGTCTTGGGAAACATCTCACTAAATAGCGGTACCGGAGTAGTGTTCACACATGCGGATTGGCATAAAGAGCCTGGGATTTTCCTGAATGGGGATTTTACATTATGTAGCCAGGGTGAGGATGTAGTTGCAGGCTTGGTTCATACTCTGCCAATTTCCGAAGCAGAACGCTTTCACCGCAATGGCGACGTATCTTTGGAGAAAGATTTCCCTGCTTTGTATCACAGCCTATTGCGTTATGCCAGGCAACTGATCGAAGATCACAACTACCCCCATCAAGAAATTGAATTCACTTTTGAAGGAAGCTCCGAAAAGCAGCTTTACATACTGCAGACTCGTAACCAGGTAATCCACAAAAGCCCCGAATATCAGGTGTTAGGAACCTCAGATCTGCATCTGGAAAGTCTGGGAAGCGGTATTGGCATCGGCAAAGGCGCAGTGAATGGGATTATAGTGATCAATCAAGAAGACATACACCGCTTTAAAGATCATGGAGAAGCCCTTATTTTGGTACGCCCGGATACTGTTCCGGACGATATGATGATGCTCTTTGAGTGTCAGGGATTACTCACTTCCCGGGGCGGAGTAACTTCACATGCTGCTGTTACCGCAACCCGTCTGGGCCTGATCGGAGTAGTAAATTGCAGAGATTTGGTGGTGAACGAAGAAAACTCCACGTGCAAGATTAAGAATGTGGAGTTTAAGGCCGGAGACATGATTACATTGGACGCCAATGGCGGAACCATATACTTGGGCAAGCATCCCTTGCAAAGCGTACAATCTTTGGTATAGCACAAAAAATAAAAGGAGATCGCAAGCATGAACCTCAGCTTACGAAACAAGAACCTCTTGGGTATCAATGGCTTGGGAAGAATCGGAAAGCTCGTGCTTTGGAATCAGATTCACCTGAAGTACTTCGACGGTATTGTAGTTAATTGTGGTCGTGATGTCGGGAAGACATTGGACGACTTGATCCAAGTGATCGAAACAGACAGTACATATGGTTCCATCCACAAGTTCCTCCACGGTGTGGTAGGTGGTAAAGCGGAAATCAAGATCCTGGACAAAGACAAGCCCATCCTGGAAATCGATGGTATTCCCGTTAAAGTCCTAAGAACTGCAAGAGATCCTAAAGACATCAATTGGTTAAACGAAGGCGTGAAGATTGTGGTGGATTGCACCGGTAACTTCCTGGATCCAACCATGGCCTCCGAAGGCGGAAAACCTTGCCTGCGCGGACATCTGGATGCTGGAGCTTTGAAAGTGATTTGTAGTGCTCCTTTCAAGATCAAGGGCACAGCACAGACTCCTCCCGACGCAAAGACCATGATCTATGGTATCAATCACCTGGAATTCAATCCCGCGGAACACCACATTATCTCCGCTGCATCCTGCACTACTACGGGTCTCTCCCACATGATCAAACCTCTCTTGGAAAACAACCTCACATCCAGGATCGTAACGGCTTCCATGAGCACAATCCATGCAGCTACAAACACCCAATCCATCCTGGACAGCGTACCCAAAACCGGAGCCACGGATTTGCGCAAATCCCGCAGTGTGATCAACAATATCATCCTCTCCACTACCGGTGCAGCAAAAGCCCTGGAACTCGTGATGCCAGAGATCAAAAACATCGGATTCATGGCAGATAGCGTACGCATACCCACAAACACGGTATCACTGATAAACCTGAACGTAACCTTCTATACACAGATGGACGACTTGGGTGAACCCTTGATCAACCGCAAGTTAATCAACGATGTATATGCTGCTGCTGCAAAAGGCGCTCAAAAAGACCTTTTAGTGTATAGCGAACGCCAAAATGTGTCAGCAGATTTGATCGGCAGCATGGCTGCTATCACCATAGAAGCACACGAAACTCATACCCGAACCGGTTTTATCAGCTTCCCTCCCGAAGCTCTGGCTCAACAGGGACTTAAAACCGATAAACAACTTGAAATGCCGGTTACTCATGCCAAGATATTTGGTTGGTACGACAATGAGCTTGGCTCTTATGTAAACAGTCTTTCGAGGCTGACCAACTACATAGCCGGTAAAAGCATGTAAAGATTACTAACCAACACAGGCCCGGGATCCCGGGCCTTTTCTGTATACCTACTATTCGACTTTATGCTTGACCGCATACCTGCTCTCTGTAGCGTTGCAAGCATGAAACAAGTATTGATAATCTGTACCGGAAATTCATGCCGCAGTATCATGGCGGAAGCTTTGATAAACCATTATCTAAAGGATGAATGGCAGGCATTTTCCGCCGGTACCCATCCATCCTACGTGCATCCTTATGCGATCATGGCATTGGAGGAACTGGGCATTGATGTTCATGGCTTACGCAGCAAATCCATCTCGGAGTTTTGGGATTCTGAAGACTTGGATCTCGTAATCACTGTATGTGACAGTGCAAAAAGAAACTGCCCCGTCTTTCTAAAACCCATTCCTCGCATTCATCTCAGTCTGGAAGATCCATTAAGATACGGCGTGTTGGATTTTGATGAAGCTATACTAGGCTTTCGAAAAGTACGCACTGAAATCGTGAACAAACTGCTCCCCCTGTTACAGAATTATGAGTCTCGATAAGATAAAACTGAAGCTAATATATACATCCAGACGCAACACCATATGCTATACGGCGATTGATCACGATACTCTGTCCATCAAAGCGCCCCACGGCCTATCCATGGACTACATCCAACAAGACATCAAACGCAACAGAAACAGGCTCCAACAACTCTTTGACAGCTACAACCTGGATTCCCCCTCTTTCGACTATTCTGATGGCTCGAAGCTCCTGCTTATGGGTGATGACTTTACGCTCCACTACATAGATACAGAAGAGTATATATGGTTTTTGAACGTTGATATGCATATACTGTGTGTCTCCAAAGCCCATCAGTCGCAGATAGTGGAGGTATTGAAAGACTTCTACTCCAGCCAGGCGGAATACTTGCGCAGCAGATGCCGGACTCTGGCTTCGGAACACGGCATTAAAGTAAACAGAATTGCGCTCCGCTGGACTCATAGCAAATGGGGATCGTGTTCCACTCTGGGAAATGTGAATCTTTGTAAATTCCTGATCCTGGCTCCGACAGCTATTCAGGATTACATCATTTTACATGAGTTGTGCCACTTGATACATATGAATCACTCCAGCGAGTTCTACGCTCTTTTGGGAAAAATGGATCCAGACTACAAGCTACATAGACATTGGCTGAAAGATAGGGGTAAAAGCTTAAGGATTTTCCCTCAAAACAGTTAAACAGAATCATTATGTCGGTCTCTTCGGTTCCACATATTCGTCCATGCGCTGATAACGCCAGCGCAGAAAGATACGATCCAGTAATGCCACTATGCCAAACAGCAGCATCGAGAGCAGTATTATCACAAAGATCACCGCGAAGACATGAGCCGTATGGAAGGACTTTGTTGCCCGGGTCATATAGATGCCCAATCCGGCTTTTCCCCCCAGCCATTCGCCTATCACGGCTCCCATCACGCTGTATGTGGCAGCCAGTTTCAAACCGGTAAAAAACCCAGGAAGACCAGCGGGAAGCTTCAGATATCGAAAGCACTTGTAGCCCGTTGCCCCCAAAGCCTTCATCAGTCGAAGTTGATCTACGGACACTTGTTGAAATCCCTCAAATAATCCCAAGACAATTGGGAAAAAACACACTAATATCACGGTAAAAATCTTTGCTGATACGCCATATCCGAACCAGATTATTATGATCGGTGCCACAGCAATGATCGGCACAGTCTGAGAAACCAGCAAATATGGATAGATAATCTGCTTGAACAACTTAGATGCATCCATTAAAATCGCTGTAGCAGATCCCAAGACAATGCTGATGAGCAAGCCTGTTACTGCCTCAAGCAGCGTCGGCTTCAAATGATGCCAGATCAAATCTGAATTATGAACGAAAACGTCCAGTACTGCCTTAGGTCCGGGTACTATCCAAAAAGCTATCTTTGCAGTACTGCTGACGAACTGCCATAATATCAACAGCAAGAGCAGGAATCCCAAAGGGAGAAGGCTCTTCTTCACATCTCCCCTACTTGCCTGATCTCCATTTCCAATCGCACTTTAAATCGTTCATACACTGTACGCTGCACGTGTTGGATCAAATCTCTTACATCCCTGGCAGTAGCTCCGCCCAGATTTACAATGAAGCCGCAGTGTTTATTGGATACCTGTGCGCCGCCAATTCTGAATCCGCGCAGTCCGCAATCGTCGACCAGCTTACCGGTAAAATGGCCTTCAGGGCGTTTGAACACAGAACCCGCACTGGGCATATCCATCGGTTGTTTCTCGTTTCTCATCGCATCCCATTTATCCATTGTTGCCCGAATCTCTTCCGGATCGGATACAATCAGCTGAAATACCGAACTAAGGTGGATCAGACCTCTATCCTGCAAGGCACTATGCCTATAGCTAAAAGCATGAGCTTCCTTGTTCAGATGAAGGATGGGATTGCTGCTTTGCAGGCTTTCCAAGCTGGGACTGAGGCATTTGCTGCAATACAGTACATCTTTGATCTCTCCTTCGTAAGCTCCGGCGTTCATAAATACTGCCCCTCCCACCGATCCCGGTATCCCGCAGGCAAACTCCAAGCCCGACAGCCCTTCCTTTTGGCAAAAGTCACAGAGTTCTTTCAGACTCCGCCCAGCGAATGCAGACACATAGTTCTCGTCACGTGTTATCTTATTGAAGCCTTCCATGCTTATCACTAGGCCCCGTATACCTCTATCCCCTATCAATAAATTGCTGCCCTTACCCAGGATGAACCATGGAACTTCATGCTGGAGGGCATATACCAAAAGGGATATCAGGTCACGTTGTGTGTCCGGCTTTGCCAAGACATCTGCCGGGCCTCCAATTTTGAAGCTGTTATAAGGCGCCAAGGGCTCATCAAACATCAGTTTTCCCTGTTCTGCCAGATGTTGGAACTGTTCTTTGATCTGTTTCATATTTTGCTAAAGAACCTCGTGATTTCATTAATGAGTTGCAATTCATCTTTCAATTCCAGATGTTTGCCGGGCAGTATCTCCTTGAAATATGTGCCATAGCGTTTGCGGCTTACTCTGCTATCCAGGATCAAGACAATACCTCTATCGCTTTTGGAGCGGATCAGTCGGCCGAAACCTTGCCGGATTCTCAGTAAAGCGTTTGGCAACATATAATGCATAAAAGAGTCCTTGTCTTCGCGTTCAAGCTTGTCGATATATGCCTCTACTAAAGGCTCTGAAGGTACTTGGAAGGGAATCTTGTATAGAATCAACAGCGACAAGGAATCTCCCTGCACATCCACTCCTTCCCAAAATGAAGAAGTGCCCAAAAGAACCGCATTGTTCGCCTTTTTAAACTCCTCCAGGATGCTGCTGCGGCTGCCTCCTTTACCCTGCACAAAGAGCGGCCTTTGCCCATAATACATGTCGTCAGCCACTTCATTGTACACAATATCCAAATCCCTGTAGGCAGTGAACAAGGCCATTGTGCCCACATCCACAGTCTGAAAGATCTGTTTCAGACAAGACAGTGCCTGAGGTTGAAAATATTTATCTTTAGGCTCCGGCAGGAAGCTGGAGATCAGCAATTTGGACTGCTTGTCATAATCAAAAGGAGAATCCACAAACAGTTCCACTACTTTCTTGTCCTCCAGCAAGTTCAAACCGGATTGGTTGAGGAAATAGCGGAATGATCCTCGAATGCCCAGAGTGGCTGAAGTGAAGACGATGGATGGCACTTGGGAATGCAATAGCTGTTTCAGAAAAACATTTACTTCTATGGGAGCATAGTTCAGAACTGCCGCAGGAACATTACGATCCGGGCGCGGATTGTTCTCTATCCACAAGGCAAAATTATCCAGATCCGGCTCTGTGATGTATAGCAGAACTGCTTCCATCTCACTAAGCCGCATCACAAAAGCCGAGATTGCCTCCATGTGTCGGTCGTAGCCAGCAACCTGCTTGCTTTCCAGAGAGTTTATCACGTTTTCCATGGCCTTGGCTGCTTTCAGTATCTCTTTGAAAAGCAGCAAAAACTTGCCCAGCAAAGCAAATAGATCGGTAGCCTCTGCCTTGGATTTGATGCGCAGTTTGTTGTAAGAATCTGCCGCAGCACACATTGCCGAAGCCAAGTTGAATATGTCCATCGCTGGCTTGCGCGCTTCTTCGATCACATCTTCCAAACGCTTAGCCACAGCCAGACACTGATCCTTCTTTGCTTCGGGTAGCGGACTCTTGGCCAGTGCTTTGTCCCATCCGGCCAGAAAGCTGCTGCTATGAAGCCGTGAGCTGCCCGCAATCTGGTTCATCAGAATGATCACATCTGCGTAAGATATTGTGGATCCCAGATGCTTGGAAGCTGAAGAAATCAGGTTGTGCGCTTCATCAATCACCAGATAGTGATATTCCCCCAAGCTGCTATTCTCCATTCGCATATCTGCCAATAGCAGCGCATGATTAGCTACTACCACAGAGGCATTATCGATCTCTCGACGCAAGTTCATGATGTAGCAATGGTGGTAATGCTGGCACTTACGATTCCCGCATAAATATCTGTCTGAGCATATTTTACGCCAAGTAATACTGAAGCGTCCCCGGTCAAAAGAGGAGTTTTCCGAGATGTCTCCGGTTACGGTCTGCAGCTTCCAAATGTATAGGTACAATAACGCGTGTGCATCCCAAGCACTTAGTTCCCTGCTACTCTGGTTTATTAGTTCTTCCCATCGCCTTTCACAAACGTAATTCTCCCGCCCTTTTATTAAAACCGCTTTGAAGGCTACAGGTAATATCTTCGCCAATTGCGGTAGATCCTTGTAGAAAAGCTGTTCCTGCAGGTTCTTGGTATTTGTGGATACCACAACCTTTGCTTTGCTGCGCTGTGCAAACTCCAGGGCTGGTACCAGATAGGCGAATGATTTTCCCACTCCTGTACCAGCTTCCACCACAAGATGATCCTCGTTTGTGAAAGCTTCGGATACCGCTTTGGCCATCTGAACCTGACCCTGGCGAAACTCAAAATTGGGAAACTTCTGAGCAAATATGCCATCTTCAGAAAACACAGCTTCGATCTGAGGATCAACAGTTGCAGGCAGGGCATTGTCAATCACATTGTAAAAAGGACTCTTGATACCGGAAACAGGAGGAGCTGAGATAGCAGATTGGCGTTGAAAGCGGACTATATCCTCAAAGAAGCTGGTGCTCTGGATCTGTGCCATTTTAGCAAAGGATTGAAGCCGCGCGTTCACAATCATACTGAAGTTTTGGCAGGCGTAATCTCCCAGAGCCATCAGCAATTCTCCGGTTGCTTTGGCATCAGCGTCGGCACGGTGAGCGTTTTCCAACTCTATACCAAAATGCTTTGCCATCGTTCCTAACTTGTGATTTGTGCTCAAGGGCAGATAGGTTCTGCTCAGCTCTGCTGTATCCCATGTACCATTATCTAGCGGAAAGTCTGCCAATTTGCCATAGTTATAGTTGATGAAGCCCAGATCGAAGGATACATTGTGCCCCACCACGATGTCGGAACCAACAAAGCTCTTCAATCGAGGCAATACTTCAGCAATATCTGGTGCACTGTCCACATCCTCATTAGTAATATGAGTAAGGAACATAATGAACTTCGGCAAAGCCTGACTTGGCCTTACAAATGTGTCGAATACTTCCACAGCTTTGCCTTGACGAAAGCGGATAGCAGCTATTTGGATGATCTCGTCTTTGCGCTCCGATAGTCCGGTAGTCTCGATATCCAGGGCAGTAAAATTCAGCGTCTCAGAAAACTTCATCCCTCGTCCCTGAATAGATTGTAGCGCTGCAATTTTTTAATGAGACCCTGGCGCGAAAGCCCCAACTCTCTGGCTGCCTGGGTTTGGTTCCAGTCATACTTTTCCATGCATGCAGAGATCATTTTCCGTTCAAGTTCTTCCACAGCTTCCTTCAGATTTTGCTTTGTGCTCAAGAGGTCAATTGTGCGGCTGTGCTCAAAGTGACGATGCACTTCCTCCGAGAAATCCGAGGCATGAATGAAAGTATTGTCTTCCACCAAAGTTACTGCTCGCTCAATTTCATTCTCCAATTGGCGCACATTTCCCGGAAATTCATAGTTCTCCAAGGTCTTCATGGCTTCATCTGTAAAGCCCGATACATTTTTGCCAATGCGTTTGTTGTATTTATCCAAAAAGTGGATCGCAAGAAGCGGGACGTCTCCAGGACGATTTTTTAGGGGTGGTACTTGAATGCGGATCACATTAAGCCGATAGTATAGATCCAAACGAAAATCACCTTTATTCACCTTATCCAAGAGCGGAACATTGGTGGCGCAGACCACGCGAACATTCACTTTCTCCGTCTTGGTGGCGCCAACCCGTTTCACCTCACCTTCCTGCAGGAATCGCAGCAGTTTGGCTTGAGTGGATTGACTGATGTCGGCAATCTCATCCAGGAAGAAAGTACCGCCGTCGGCTATTTCAAAGAGACCCTTCTTATCGTATGCTGCTCCGGTGAAACTACCTTTTACGTGACCAAACAGTTCACTTTCCAGCAGGGTTTCAGGCAGAGCTCCGCAATACTGAGCCACAAATGCTTTCCCAGCGCGATTGCTGCCATAATGCAAGGCTCTGGCGATCAATTCCTTTCCAGTTCCGCTATCTCCTTCTAAAAGCACTGTGGTAGGGGTGTCCTTCACCTTTTCTATGATCTCGAAAATCTTCATCATCTCCGGACTTTTACCAATTATATTGGCATATAACCTGCCTTCGTGAAGCTGTTCCCGAATGGTAGCATGTGTCTTTTCCAGATTTGCGTTGCGGATGTTCTCGATAATTACGATTATCTGATTTGATAACGCATTCAAGAGGTTGATAATGCGTTCGCTGAAGTAGCGTGAACCGCTTTTGCAGAAGAGCAATACCGCACCCAGGGTATCCTTGCGGATGGATAATGGCAACAGCAATATATTGTTGTATGATGCCGCAAAATGAGGTTGCTTGTAGTTTAGTACTTTGTTCTCCTGATGTACTTCCGCACATAGATACATGAAGCTATCATAATCCTTGTCTTCCGCCGAGAAATTCCTGAATATCTTATATTCCCAAGCATCTGGTAGATTTGCTGTACTGTGCAAACATAAAATACCGCCGTCCGCCTCCGAAATCTCTATCAAGCTAGTAAGAGATTGCTCGATAATCAGATCCAGATCTGTAATCGTATTCAGCTTCTGCGTGATCTCATAAAATTGATTGAGCAGGTTCTCTTCAAACTTCACTTCTTGCATCTGCGAGGAATATTCGCGGGAAATCCTTTGCATCAGTATGTCATTCTGTTCCAAGAGCTTTATGGAGCCATAATGCTGAATCACTTTCTTGTTGTTTTTCAATATCTGCAGAGCCTGTTCCCATTCTTCCAGATCCAACAGCACTTCGGCCAATTCGTAATTTGCCAAAGACAGCTCGTAATGACTATTTGTGGCAACAAAGCGTTTGAGTGCTTCTTCCAGATGCGTTTTGGCGTTTTCCGGATTCTTGCGTTCCAAGAGCGCACGCAGATAGTATGTCCAGCCGATTTCGAAGTCATTCTGTTGTTCTGTAGCAAGACGGAAAGCTTCATTCAGAAAATAATCCGCACTATCGGCATTATGAGTCATAATGAAGTAATAGGCCTGGTTTTGGCAGCCTTCGATAATCTTGTCCCTGGCACCAAGTGCTTTGAAGAAATCGAAACTCTCCATCAGGTAGCGGTATGCATCTTTGAACTTGTGCAGTTTTGTGAGCACCGAGCCCAGATTGCCATAGAGCTCTGCTTTGATGTATTCATCGCTCACTGAGGGTAGCATCTCCAAGCCCTTGAAATATAGGTCATAAGCCAGGTTCAACTCACTACTCTTTTCATATACTTCACCCAGGTTGTTGAAGGAGCGCAGCAACCCCTCGCCAAAGCTGTTTTCTTCGCTTAGCTTGATGGCTTTTTCATAATAGCTGATGGAGCCCTTCCAATCTCCCTTCTTGAAACTGAGTGCCCCCAGATTGTTCAGAGACGCCACAGTGTTTCGGAAGAAATTGAATTCTATAGCTGTTTCCAGGGATTTCCTCAGCGCATCTTCAGCTCTGTCGAAATCACCGTGGTCCATCATTGTAACCCCAATGTTGTTGTATATATTGGTAATATTGTATGGTTCCGAGAGCAGACGCTGTATCTTCAGAGCTTCTTCCAGATAGTATAAAGACCGGGCAGCATCACCCTTATCGTCCATCAATCCGCCCAGGTTATTGAAGCACACAGAAATACCGTTCAGATTGTAGTAGTCCTTTTCCAGGGCTAAGCTTTTTAGAAAGTATGTCTCACTCTGCTCCCAATCCCCCTGAAACATGTACAACACACCCAGATTGTTGTAGATTGCCGCCAGTCCGGCATGATCATCGGCAAGGCCGTACATAGTTTCAGACTCCTTGAATGCTTCTTCAGCTTGATCCCATTCATTGATGTAATAGTGTATTTTCCCCTTGATTTTCTTAGCTTCCGCCTGAATCAGATAGCGCTGGTGCTGGTCTTCGATGTTGCCCATGGATTGCAGCACCGTATCAAGAGTCTCAAAAGCCTCGTTGAACTCTTCGCTTTCAGTAAGGATATCTCCTTTCAGCAGTTGGATTCTGGATTTCCAGTAGGCATCAATCGTAGCAGGAGAGTATTTTTTTATGATCTCCAGGGCAAAGCTATTTGAATTCACGGCAAAAAGCGTATTAGACAGGTTGTACACAATCTCTTCCGCCGGCAAGTTGTTTTCCGTGCATATATGAAGGCATTGACGATAGTAGTCTATTGCCTTATCCTTCTGACTGATGCTCGAATAGCAGGCTGCCAGCTTTACCGTATTTTGCATCTTTTCCTGGGCATTCTTGCTAATCGAAAGAAGATAATCGTAGATGCTGATGCAGCTTTCTCCGTCTGAAATCAGCATAAACAGCTGCAACATCTCATTGAATAGAGCCGCATTGTAAGCTGCATAACGGATGTTCAAGCGCAAGAGCACCTGCGGCAACACATCGTTTTTCTTCAGATACGTGCTGATCTTCTTCAGCAAAGCGGGGGTAGAATCCGGATTCTCTTCCAGCCACAATCCAAAAGCACGTTTCTTCTGAACCACGCAAGTGTCGTTCACGATTGCCAACAAACCACGCTCCACCAAAACCTTGCTATCGGTCTTTATTCCCTTACGTCCCAATGCTTCGGAGATATCGCTCAATTTCATCCCATCCAGCGTATATGCAGTTATCAAAAGTTCCAGCTGGCTCTCACTAAGATACTGCAAGCTTTGATAGTACACTTCGTGAGGATCGTAGGTCTTTTCCAAATACAGACTCAGGTCAAAGCCACCCTTGGGTTTTTGTCCTCTCATCTCTGAAAAGATCCGTTCCAGGATCATAAGGTTACCACCGGATATTTTATGCAGAATCTCTCCTTCGGAGATATAGCTCAATCCCGCTTCGGGGAAAAGGTTGCTCAGGAGCTTTTGCAGATCCTCTGCTCCCAAACTGGGCAAGTTCTCTTCTATTGAGAAGGGGAACAGCCGCTTTTGCGAAAGAGCAACTATCTGAATCCCCGTATCTGCCGCATATTGAACCAGATACTGTAGGAAATCCCTGCTATAGGCATCCAATACATCACTATCATCCACAATCAGCACAAGAGGTTTTAGGAGGTCCCGCTTGAGCAATTGCTCGGTAAAGTAGTAGAAGAAGTCGTATTTCTTGCCGGTCAGGTATTTCGAATAATGCTCTTCAAAGAGCTCCATCTGAGCATGCTCATCCAAACCTGTCAATATACCTACCAGCTCTGTAAAATGATTGAAATACAGGGGATGAGGGCTAAAGTACACAATCTGCGCATACTTCTCTTGCAAAGCGGAGATAATTGGCGTAATGAGGTAGGACTTTCCAGAACCGGACTTGCCGGTAATCTCCATCAGGTGACTGTGACTGCTGTCTTGAATTTGTTCCAGCACGCGCGACAAATTAAAGCGCTCGGATACGAATTCATGCATCTGTTGATATAGCTTTTCAGGCATTCATCATACTCCTGAATCAGTTTGTTGACAGTACAACTGTAAAAAGAATTGACATACTGTCAAGCAAAAAAAGCCCCGCGCTTCGGATTGTCCAATTGAGACTAAGAAGTGACACCTGATAAGAAGTGACACCTGAAATGTCAAATCGTGACACCCATAAGAAGTGACACCTGAAATGTCAAATCGTGACACCCACTTGACAAAACCGCTGAAATGCCCTCAGTTTGTGACACTCTTTTGTCAAATCATCGGAGTCCGAATCTTGTTAAATGCTACGGATGACATAATCAGAGTTCTAAGTAGTGTCATGTCAAGCTTGGAGTGCCACAGCGACCGAAGGGAGCTTTTGAATCATTATTATCTTTCCCTTTGTTCGATCCAGTGCTGAACCTGATATCAAGGTGTTATCATCCTGTGCTCACTCGA
>Ga0172378_10000648_pt1 | contig 30826 bp, 31 predicted proteins | sample GrowelOW332metaG_FD_119755 | JGI IMG/M metagenome (GOLD analysis project Ga0172378, IMG submission 119755) | Groundwater microbial communities from an aquifer near a municipal landfill in Southern Ontario, Canada - Pumphouse #3_1 metaG | ecosystem: Environmental > Aquatic > Deep subsurface >...
AACAAGTAACATCATAAGGAGTTAAAATATTCAATGTAGGATGCCATTCTTTTGCCAAATCTGGTCTTTTAGTAGCTAGACAATTAGATATTCCTACTTTTTTAGAAGGATTACTACAATATCCACAACCTTCTTTTCTTAAAATTGAATTCCAAGTTGTTTCAAATATTTCTCCACATTCTTCTTCTAAACACTGCCATTTTAAATTTATTTTATTTCCTTCGTATAATTCACTTATCAATTCAAATGGTTTGTTGTTCAATTTACACCATAGTTTTATATTTTGTATTGTATATGGATTATATTTACTAAAACGATCAGGATGATTTTTTCTAATATTATACAAACTGATTAAATAAAAATAATTCAATCTATCTTTAATAATTAACTTCTCATCTACGTTGATATATATTTCACTAACTAGGATATACCCTTTTTCTTCGATAATTTTCCTTACTTCTTCTATGGTATATTTTCTGCTTTTCATTATTTCTTATTCTCCTCCTAAACCTCCTCAAAAAGTGTATGAAAATAGAACAGAAGCAGAGGAGTTTTGCTTATCAATTGAATAGCTAATTCAATCTATCTGTTCTAAAATTATATATTTAGTTAATTATATTTATTGAGTGAATCCTGCGATATTACCAGTTGTAATACAACTTGCTCCTGCTGCATCTATATTTAAAGTACATGTAGAATTCACAGACATTTGGATTGGATTCGCAAAATCTATAGTTACTCTAGTTCCTCTTGCCGAAGTCGTCCCGATTATCTGTTTCCATTTTGTGGTCGAACCATCTTTAAGTAAAATATTTACATCTGATGCACCAACTACTGCTCCACTAATTACAACTTCAATTGAAGTAATATAATGTTTTTGACCTGCTACTGCCGTTTTAGTTAATGTTTGTGCTGTATTTGCTGAACTATCTTGAGTTATTGTCCATGTGGCAGAGGGGAGAGAAGACACTGAAACAATGTTTTCTCCTGCAATTTGGGAGATTTTTGACACCGTTCTGTTTGTCACAGCATCTGATGTTTGGTCAATACCAACTTTTCCAATTAATGCTGAACCAGCAACAAGAGAGGGGAGAGTTAATACATCAACATCTCCAATGTTTGATGTTCCTGCCCCAAGAAGAACTATGTTTTGTCCTGCTGTCTGATCGATTCCAACCTTACCAAGAATTGCGGAACCAGCAGGAAGAGCATCTGTGATTTTTTTAATACCAGAAGTATCTTTAATCGATGCTAATGTTGCTTCTGTTGCAGGGGAAGCAATTATTTTAGCAAGAATTGCGGCGGATGTCGCTTCTGTGGCTGGCGCGGCAATTACCTTTGCTAACAAAGCCGCCAAAGTTGTTTGAGTTGCAAAATCTTTAGCAATTAGTGTTGCTAATGCTCCTTCAATTCCATCGACATAAGAAATAATCGAATCCTGTTTTACACTGGTGCTTGCGCCCGCAGGTAATACACTTGTTTTTACATCTACATAAACCGCACCATTATTTCCTTGTGCTGGTTGAAATTCTGGTGGTGTAGTAGTTGTATTATAATACTGAGAAGTGGGGTCTCCTTTTTCATTTCTAAAAATTTCTGCTGTAACTATATCTGCCATTAATAAACCTCCTTATAAGAAAATTATTATATTTTATTTATACGAGATATTTCATTTCGTACTTTATTTGAAACTCAAAATTCCCGACCATTTGAATCGTATTCACACCAACTACCATAGAAATGAATGTACTATCTTGAGACATATTATTATATCGATACACACCAGAAACACTTGACGTTATAATTTCATTCTCTGCATCAATTGTCAGTACCTCATTGGGTGATAAATCATCAAACTTCAATTTCTGTCCAGAATTATTCAAGTTGATAATTGTAAATCTAGGAATAAATGTTCTAATAATAAAAATCGGTTTTATGGATATATCTCCAGCATTCTCAAACTCAACATTTGTTGGCATAGGCATTGGTTGCCAAGGAGAGAGGAAATATTCATAAATTGTTGTAGATGGAGTTTTGTATACAGGAGAATAGCCATGAGGAGCCGAGGTATGAAAATTGATTGTTATGTAACCAGTTCCATAACCCGTATGCACAATATTCGGAGAATCAACATATAAGGCATAATATACTGTCTCCTCTCCAGACATGGTAGGACTATCATAAAATATTAATGGAACAAAAAAAGGTTGATTAAGCCAACGAGATACTTCTCGAAGTTTGTCTCTATCAAAATTATCTTGAAAAGCGAAAGTAAGAGAAAACTGCAAATGCTCGGGTACGGTGCGCTGAAAATATTTCTTATCTCTCCCGCGAATTGCTGTTTCAATAATAGATCTACTACTTATAAAAGGTTCAGTATACAATCCTTGATCAATTGTACAATTAATTATTCCATAATCTTGCGAGTTAATTCCGTCATATGTAAAAAATAAGCACTGGCTAATTGTCATGTATTTATATCACCTCCTCATATATTATTTTATTTATTGATTATTTTATATACTTTTCCAAAATCTAAATAAAGATCATTACTAGTACAGTATATATTTTTATTATCAATATCAAATTCAATCCATGAATGATCTTTATTTAGATATTCTTTTGCGAATTCTATGATTTCAAGTATCTTTTCTTTTGAAGGAAGAAAATCTTTTTTAGAAATAATAGTTATAGCTTTCCACCCTTTTCTTTTTAATAAATACCATCTATTTATATTTCTTCGATTAAATTGCTCCATAGTTTCTATTCCATGCATCACACTTAATAAGTGACCTCCACCATCATATTCAATGTATAATTTTTCGTCTGGGAAAGCGATATCTAATGAAATACTTCCAAACGGAAAATTTAACTCACCTCCTAGAACACTATGTAAATATGCTTGCTGTTTACTGCAAGGAGCTGTTCCGTTATTAAATAATTTTTTTCTTATTTTTTCTTGTACTAATGGACTTTGCGAGGGATAATTGAATCCGAGATTTTTAAAATTTGTTTTTTTAATCTTATTTTTTATATCTGCAAGTTGAAAAGTATTCTCTATTCCATATGTAAATAAAACACTTTCTTTATATTTATCATTTTGACATTCTTTACAACAATCTTTCTTTATTATGTCTTTTTTCTTATTAGCAATATAACTTTTATACATTTTAGAATGTTCAGCTCCACAGTAATCACAAATCACTAAAACAGAAGCATGACTACCTTCTGCCAAATCTAAGACATCTACCTCAAAATATTTAAAACGACCCGTATATTTATATCCCTTTTCTGTATAAATTTTTTTGGCAGACCCCGCCCATTGTAACATTACAGTTTGTGGTAAAACTAACACATCAATTCTCCTCTCATAATCTTCCTCCTCAAAAAACATATAGAAATAGAGTAGAAGTACGAGGAGTTGTACTTATCAGCCAAGGAGCTACCTTAACCTATCTACTCTAAAGATTGATTATTAATTTAAATGGACATAGAAGGGGAGAGGTATATAAAATCACCTCTCCCACAATTATTTTATTTATGTTTTATCTTCGAATAATACCCTTTTTGGCTAATTCATTGGTAATCATACCTGCAAAATTTTGTGCTTCTTTGACGGTTGTATTATTAAGATTAGCTATATTGAGATTAATTGCTATTCCACCTGCGCCTGCAAGAGAAGGATTCAAATTGGGCATTGTAAACTTAGGCATTTGGATATTAGGCATAAAATTTTTAGCAATATCTCTCGTTGTATTAATAACTTGTAATAAATTGGACGTATCCATCTTATTCAATACAAGTTCTTTCTCATGCAAAACGGATAATTTTCCACCACTGAACGAACCAGTCAATTGTCCACCAGATGCAAAATGAGGCAATGAGGAAGAAACCGACACAGTAGATAATCCACCAGAAGCAGCATTAACCTGATTCATCAAACTTATCAACGCTTGAAAACTAACACCAATATCTTTAGCTCTATCTTGATTTATCTTAGCAAAATCATTAACAAAATTAATTAACTCAGTTTTAATACCTGCAACATTACCACTGATAATTTGTTGTCTAATATCTGCCCATTTTTGTTCACTATTGACTAATTCAGTATATGTATCATCAATAGTTTTTTTATTTAATGCAGTCTTGGCATCTTCAGCAGTTTTTTGATCATCAAGAGATTTTTTTCGCAAATCTAAATCATGTTGAGATTGAGTATCTGCTATGGCTGAATTAGAATCTGCTAGTTGCTGTTGAAGATCATGGAGTTTCTTTAATCCTTCTGGAGAAGTATCACTTTTACGAACATTAATTTCATTCTGAATCTTTTGTGCATCAGACTGAGATTTAGCTAAGTTTTTATTATAAGAATCTGCTGTAGCTTTATCATCAAGTTTTTTAATCTCAGCGTCTAGATTGTTCATTACTTTAGTATGACGCTCATCTTCGACTGCCGTAGATATATCTTTTTGCTCTTGATATGCTTTTTTATAGAGATCAATCATATCATCAGCTTCAGTATTACGCTCTGCTAAGATTGATTCATTAAGGGAAGAGATAGCATCAATGTTGGATTTTATAGCTTTTTGAACATCTTGAAGTTTTGTTGCTTCTGTAGAAAGATTTTTCTGTGCTTCAGCAGATGAGGAGTTAAATACACGGTAGTATTCAGCAGTGAGTTCTCCATTAGCGTCAACCCAGTCTCGACGTTCATATGGATTTACTTGGGCGGCTAATTGATCATTCGCAGCAGAGAGTTGTTGTTGCTCTGTGATTTGGTTAGCGATAAGTTCATTTGTTTTTTGCATTTGGAGAGCTGAATTTCCTTCAGTTTTAGCCTCATCAAGTTGAGCTTTTATTGTATCTCCTTTGGCCTTAGTGAGCTGATTTTGGAGATTAATAGAATTTATAATTGCGGCGGTCGGATCTTCATAACTAGGAGCTGTTACAGAAGAAGATGAAGAACCACTTCCAGATGAACCTGAAGACGAACCAGCAGAAGTTTGAGATGGTATATTGCTTACTCCAGAAGAACTATTTGTTCCTCCTAAGGATTGAACTTGATTTAATAGTCTTCCAATTTCATTTTGTTGCTCAGTAAAATAAAGTTCAGATGCTTGCATATTGTCATATGTTAAAGCGCCTTGTGCTGCATCCATCTGGTCTTTAAATCCTTGATTACCAGTAAGATTATAAAGAAAACTAGATTTGTCATAGTCAAATTGGTCAAGTTTTTTTCTTGTTGCCAAAAACGTTTCTTGGATTTTTCCCCACACAGTATAAACTTTAATGGCTCCTTGCACCTGTTCTATTTGCGAAACTATATTTCTTTTTAAATTTTCAGTCGCATTAGAAACTATTTCATTGGAATTATCCCAAGCTTTTTTTTCAGCGTCTTGTTTTTGTTGAAGAGCTTGAATCACAATATTAGTTGCTTCTTGACTAAACCCTGCTGCTCTAAGTTTATTTAGTGCTTCTTGACCAATTATTGCTCCTAATTGTTGTTCAGAATCAATAATAGAAGTATTTATATCTATCTTTTTACTGTCTGTATCAGCTAATGAAGAAGAACTTTCTTCCAATTTATTTCTAGAATCTATCAATTGTTCGGCTTTTTGAATATTTTCTTCATATTGAGAAGCTAAAGTTTTATGACTATCTGCTTCTTTTTGCATGGAATTAATTTCTTTTTCTTGACTCTCATTTAATTTTTCATAATCACTTTTCATATTTCCCAATATTGGAGATAAAACATCAAACGCTGTTACCAACGTTAAAGCTGCTGTTGCAATAAATCCCAGAGGGTTTGACATAAATGCAACTTTTAAAGCATTCATGCTTAATGTTAATCCAGTTGTGGCGGTTCTAGTGGCAATTTCTGCTTCAGTTAAACCGATCAATTCTCCCCTAGTAGTAATAATACCGACTCTAAATCCTTGAGTAGCAATAGTTGACGTTCTAAACCAATTAGCAATATCTGTACCTTTAAATATTAATATTGCAGTAGTAACAGCAGTAATTATTGTTCCTAAATTACCAAAAGTATTGATAAAAGATGATAATGAATTTAAACCACCTTTAATAAAATCTGTGCTAACAGATGACTGCCAAAAAGACTCCCAACTAGCTTTTAATCTATCCATAGCGGCAGCACTCGATTCTTGATAGATTGCAAACTTTGAATCGGCTGTTCCAGCAGAGTTTAAGGCATTCTCATAATTTTTCAATGAGTCTGAATAATTGTTTAATAGGGTTAGTCCTCGGTTTCTTTGAAAAGTCCCAAACATTGTGGTGGCTATATATGCTTTTTCATTTTTAGACAGACTACTAAATTTTTCTCCGACAGTGTCCATTATTATTGCGAAGTCTAAAAGTTGTCCTTGAGAATCTGTCGCTTTAATTCCGATATCTGAAAGAGCCTTTACCACATCATTTATTTTAGTGTCATCGTCAGAATTAAATCCAGTTTTTTTTATTGATTCATATCTACTAATGACAGAATTTAAAGATCGTCCAATAGTTGATGCAGATTCTCTCGTAACACTGGAAATCGTTGCCAGCCATGAAGCACTTTTTTCGAGTGAAATATTACTATTCTCACTTGCTGATGCAACCTTAGTTAGAGCCTCCCCAATTTCATCGGCACCACTTGCTGTAGTATCTCCTAATAACGCAAAAATGTCTATAATCTTCTGAACACTTTCTCCAGTAGCATTTGCCGTAGCGGTAATAATTGTATTACTGTCCTCCAAAGAAATTGAGCTTATTTTTGCATACTCTACAATTGCCTTCATTCGATCTTCCACTTGGCTATTGTCTAAACCTTGTCTAAATAAGTCCGCAGCAGTTGCTGTTAACTCGCTTGTAGTTACAGACATTTCTTTTGCTAATTTATTATATGATACAGCTAATTTTTCCACTTGTTCTTGTGTTTGACCAGTTACGATACGTACTTGGTTTAAATTATTTTCTAACTCATAGACGTATTTAAAACCACTAGAGATCTGTCTGAGGGTTCCAAAAATAGCCGTTCCTATAAGAGTCCACTGGATCATTTTCTGAGCCGAACTACTAAAAGATTGTGCAGATTCGTGTGTTTGACGAGTGAGACTAGCAATTTCTGGATTTAGACTTACTACTTGGCGTTCTAATGCTGTCATAGAATTAATATTTCTATTGGAATTTGTAAACAACTGAGCTAGAGCGGAATTTGCCGACGTTATTCTATTAGTATCTAAACTTCTAAAATTATTAAAACTATTTCCAATAGCTTCGGAAGTCCCGACTGTGGATACTTTACTAATTCTATCCATTTGGGCATAATATTCTCTAAGTGCGGAGTTGGATGCAGTTATCCTGTTTTCTGGAACTATAAAACCACTATTTATAGCGTCTGAAGTTCTAACTGTAGATACCCTACTAATTTTATCTACATTATTATAATATTCTTTAAGTGCAGAATTACTAGCATTTATCCTATTTGGATCTACAACTCCTATGCCTAGAGATTGATTAAAATTACTAAATAATTGTTTATTGTAATCATTTTTTAATGCCTGTGTCTCCATTAAACTAGCATTATATAACTTATTATTCTCTGTCAGCTTTAATTGAGATACAACCATTTGATCAGTTTCAGCATTTAGTTTTTGAACAATTTTAACTTGATTTCCATAAGAATCAGTAGCTCCAACTACATATTTTTGTAATTGTTGGGTTCCATCTGCAAGAATTTTAATATCTTTAACCGATGTGGCGGTATCTAATTTTAATTGTAATGGGGCTAATTGTTTTGACAATGACTGAATTTCTTGATTAATTGCTTGCCCTGCTTGGGAAGCATTTAATCTTGCTTGTATAATAATTGAAAGATTATCCAAAACGTGTTACCTCCTTCTCTCGATTTTCCTTAATAAAAAAGAGAAGGGATAACCCTCTCTTGAAATTACAAATATATATATTTTATTTTGAATCAATATCTTGCATAATATTAAAAGGTTATATTATAATGTAAATGAGGTGAATTAATGTGAATATTTTATCAATAATATTTTTTATTATTTTTACAATAGCTATAATTTATCTAATTCTTACTCTAACCATTGGAAGAAAAGGAACAAAAAAGCAAATGGAAAATTATTTAAATGATTTAAAAGAAAGAAATGTAATATGTGAATATATGATTATTCACCTTACAGGACACCCATATTTAAAAACTAATGCCACATTAAAATTTCAAATAAAAACAAATAAAACATTATATTTCTTTAGAGAAAATATAGACACGGGTGAAGAAATACCATTAGCACAAATCATTAGATATGAAGTTAAAACAGAAACGGAAATTCAAAAAGATGTAACATTAACTAGATTGGTTGCTCTTGGTATATTTGCTTTTGGAGCAAAGAAAACAACAAAAATACAAGAGCAGTTTTTTATCCTATCATATATACAGAATGAAATAGAAATAACCTGTGTATTTAAGCAGGGCTATAGGAATCAAAATCTTCATGAAATTGTAAGTACATTAAATAGAATGAGAATTGAGAATAATAAATTTATCAGCAATCAAAAAGAAGAGTGTATAACATAAGTACACTCTTCTTTATCGTTTTATTAAATAATGTACCCATAACCACTTAATAATTCTCTCATTCTCTTTTTTACATAATCTGCATCGTTTAGCCATTCTTTTGTGTGCTGTACTGGCTGAACACCATCATAACTAAACAAAGAAGAATTATTACCATATTCAATATAATATGGAATCGCAACACTAACGTCTTCTCCATGAATGCTTTCATGTTGACCCCATTCACCATTATCGGAAGAGTGAGGTAATATTAAATCTGTTGCAAAATATATTTCAACTTGATATCCTCCTCCAATTTTCTTTGCATTAGAACATTGGAGAGAATTAATGTATTCTCTGGTTCTTGTATAATTGGTTGGAGTATAGTTTCTACCATACCAAAGTTTCTCAATATTGTCTTTAAGAATGTTTTTTACTTCTTCACCTATTTTTTCAAGATTAACTGGTATATTGGCTTCGATATAATTTAATAATGAATTTAAATCTTTAAATTCTGGCATTACTTTAAACCATTATTAAATTTTATGGTATCTGCAACAAATTTTAAATTATCAGGATTAATCTTGTTAATTATTTTTGGTAGCTCCTTGATTAATTTTGTTAATTCCTTATTGTTTGGTAATTTATCTATGACCTTGCTTAAATTTTTACTTAAAATTGTGCTAATTCCATTATCAACAATTTGAATTTGATTTATCTCTTTTTCAATTATTTCATCAATAAAATCTAATTCATCAGAAGGTATATTATTTAATACATATTTTAAAATACCTTTTTCAGAAATAATATCATAAATTTCATACATATTCATTCCGTTTTCATCCAAATTTGAATAATTTATAAATATATTATAATCTCTGGCAATTTTAAGTAATGAAAAATCTATTTTTATTAAATCGTTGGTTGCTTCCGATTCAGTTGGAACCATAGTGGAAATATTTATAATATTGCTAATCATTTGTCTTTTAAAACCAAAAGGGAAGTATGATTTAATTTTTATAGTATTATAATTTTCTATACTAAAATCATTTATTAATTTCTCTAAGGTGATTAAGTTTTGCTCTTGCTCTTCCATTTATGTTACACGCCTTTCAATTATTGTATTTTACCATTCGGGTAATAGGAGGGAGGATACAACTAATAATTGGAATTACGCAACTTTATCAATTACCTTTAATCCAATCTGAGAAAATATTTCTTCTAATGATTTTGTTTTGATATCACTAGGAAATATAAAAAGGCATTTGTCTGCAAAGCCATATTGATATAATTTTTTAATTTTATATTTAGCATTTTTTAAGTATTCTACATCAATGCTTCTTTTTGGGTTCTTATAGAATAAACCAAAATATTCAACATAATAAATATTTTCTCCAATATATATTTTCCAGTCAAACCTTCTCCTTCCCATAAATCCTAGTATTTCAGTATAATAAGTTTCTTTCTCATATTTAACCTTATTAGTAATGAGAAAATTTGAAATATTAAGTTCTACTAAAGACCTACATATTTCACCATTATTATCTAAATAAAACTTAACATGTTGAGGTATTTGTTTCACACATAAGTCATTATATTTTATATGTAATTTATCTTCTAGAGTACGTCTTTGGAACCCCTTATGTTTAATTGATTCATATTCTTCGACTGTTGGACACCTATTTAGTTGATTTGCTAATTTTATTAACTCTTCAATAGAGATACTAATTCTTTCATCATCAGTCAATGGTTTATCAATTAATCCTGCTTCAAAACACGCTTGTTCATAACTTCCAAAATATTTACAATACCAATCATGAGCTGGTTCAAGATTATACTTTCTATGTTCTTCTCTTGTTAATACTTTATTATATGTATTGTAATATTCTTTAAGTTTTTCTAAGGCGTATTCTTTTGTATATCCCTGAAAATGATTTAATTCAAGTCCTGCTAATTCTAATATTTCATTCCATGAGAATGTGTTAAACCTTTCATAATATGATTCTGTGCTAGGTAACCCGTTAGAATTAATCATATCTTTAGTTGTAGGTGATCTTCTATTTTTATTTTTAAAGTTTCTAAGAATATCTAATAATTCATTATCCGTGGTGATACGAGTATAACCTATTTTTTGTAAAGCGTTTTCGTAAGATCCAAACTTATTTCCAAACCACGTCATAGATGGTTGGAACGGAATTTCTTGTAATGCATTCCTAGTAGGGACATACCCTAGTGATTCAATATAACTCTTTAACTTTTGAAGAGCTTTATCTTCATCATAATGCTTTTCTTTCGCATTACCAACTTCACATAATTGTAAAACCTCGTTCCATGTTTTTACATTTAATTTAGTACGAATATTTGAGAAAGAAGGAAGATTATTATTTTTTCCAAAATCATCTTGTTTTGGAATTCTTCCTAATTCTAATGCCTTTAATTTCACTATATTAATAAAATCATTCTGTGTATAATTATTCCATTTATATTGTTTATTTTTTATTTTCCATGTACAATCTTTACATTTTCTTTGGTTATCGCTTCTAAATCTATCAAATGTTGCTCTAAAAGGTTTCCCGCATTCGCATTCAATATCTAAATATTCTTTATCACGTATGTATTCTGTACTAATAAGCTTACATCCTGAATTAGTTTCCACTTCGATGAAATTTTTTACACTTTCATATGTTCTCATAGCTATCACTCCTTAATTTTTACCACTCACTCCACAAAAACTATGTAAAGACAACAAAAAAGAAGAGGGGAGTGATCCTCTTCTCGGTTCATGACACCGTTTGTTGCCAAGGCTATCTATTTAAAAGTTTTATAGATACACAAAAAGAACCCATATTTCTACAGATTCTTTTTTTACTAATATATTTATCCATTCAAATTGGAGTTCTAATCAGTTTCAACTACTTCTTCAATATCCTCAACAAGTTTGTCGATTTCTTTATCTTCACTATCAAAGAAAAACATTCCATCAATCATTTCTTCACTATGATCCTTGGCATAGCCCTGAGTGGTCTTCGGATCTGAGTGGTGTAAAAATAATTGTACTTCTTCTAAAGAGAACTTTTTAGGCAATCCAGTTGTAGGATCAATAATTCTTGGGTCTTGCCCTTGAAGGAGGCATTCAGCCCGTGAATGACGATAGCTGTGTGGGAATATATTAATTTCTTTTCCTTCAAGTTCACTCAATATTTCAGAGATAGCAACAACTCTATCATATATAGCACCATAAGTTACCTCTCTTTTATTATCTCCTTTGCCAGTAACCCATACCAGATCTAAATTATCTTCACCACGTTCTTCGATAAACTTTCTAGTCAATTCTCTGGTATCATTTAAGAACACTAAAGGAAACGATTTTCCTCTTTTACCAACAACAATATTAGTTTTATTTCCTTCTAGAACGTCTTGTTTCTTGATTTGAAAGACTTCATTTCTTCTTCCGCCTGAATCAAATAAGAGCATATGTAAAACCGCAAGCTGTAATTTACCACGCTTTAATAATTCTTCTCTGACTTTCCATATCTGATCAAAAGTCATAAAGAAATCATCTTCATTTAATTTTACTGGTTCAGATGGCAAACCATGTACTTTGCGTGCCACATTATTTTCATATTCTGTTTCGTCATCATCTTCGCAATATGACAGCATAGACCTAGTGGCACTCATCAATCTATTTGCTCTTGCATTGGAGACTTTTAAATCTTCACTTAACCATATACTGAGCTTTCTAAAATCCTTCTTACCTAATTCAAGAATACATCTATTATCACAAAATCTTTTGACATAAAGCATAATGATTCTCAGATCTTGAAAATATCCTTCAATTGTGCTTTTCTTCTTTTTACGTTGTTTATATTCTTCAAGGAAATCATTCATTACTTCTTTATTTTTAGGATTAACTAATTCCCATTCCTGTTTGGTGTAGATGGGATTATATACTCTGCCACGTTCTGTCATTGAATCACTTCCTTATATATTTTATATTTATTTTATATTTATAATCTAAGAATTCTTAACTTTCTTTCTTAACTTTCTGCCTTTTTCTATATCCTCGATGTCGCACCAACCACCATCTAAGCGTGAAAAATTCACACATCTCAAAATCTTATCTGGAAATATATAGTCAAAAATCTTACGTTTCAATTTAAACTCTGGTGTAACCATACCTTTGACATCAAAAATTATAATATCTCCATTTGAATATTCCACTTGAAAATCAGCTATGTATTGAATTGGACGTACTTTCTTGCCTAGTTTTTCATATTTAGGTTGTAGTTCGAACTTTGGTTGAATTACTATATCCTTCACTAGTCCTTTTTCTTGTTGAGATAGGAGGGATGTATAGAATTTATATTCGATATCTGAATCAAAGGTATATCCATTCAGTGTACGTTTTTCTTTAGCTTTCTTAGAAGTATCAACATTAAACTTTGAGCGTTGGCGTTTTGCTATTATAAACATCTCCTAAATATTATATTTATTTTATATATCTATTTAATTTAAGGCACAAAAAGAGGCACTTTACTCAATATAAATGCCTCTGTTTCAGTCTTAAATATGTAGTTGGTGTGATTTGTGCAAACCAACCACAATGCCGTTAAAAATGCCATTTAAAATGGTTTAAATCCATCACGTAGCCAACTTTGGAGCGACAAATGCTTGCCAACTTGTAGCACCATCTACATTTATGTAATATTTACCGTCATCATAAGTAAACAATATTGATCCTATATCACCATTTAATTTTGTATCTGTCGATAAAGCAATATAATGAATATCTTTATTTATATTATGGACATATTTAAAAGCCATTTTATTTTCTCCTTTCTTGTCCAATTATTTTAAGAAAAAATAAGGAGAAGAAGACAATTGTGTTTTGTCTGTCTTCTCCTTATTTAATTTTATTTATTGAATAAAATATGGATATATTTTAAAATCTGATTTTCCAATTTCCGAATCATAATATATTTTGATAACTTTGTCATCTTTATCTAAAATAAAACCATCACTTATTTTCAAAGTAATTCCATGTCCATCAAAGTCTATTGCAAAATCATTTGATTTATTTTTAATCCAAATGATCTCACAGATCAATTCTTTTAATTCTGACTTTAATATTTTTGAATCAGGTTTTATTTCTTTAATAGATGTATTTATCTCCTTTATTTTAACGATGTCCTCTTTGGGCATTGTCCCACTCCTAATCCTACAATTAACGTATCCTTCTGTGTTTTTAATACATTGAGAGTTGTAGCACCATCTCACAAAAGTACAATTGTCTTTTATTAATTCGCAAAAAATTCCATTATCTTTTATAACTCCATAGTCACAACTCATATTAAATATAATTATATATATTTATTTAGGATACTGTAACGGTGGCGGTAGTGGTAACAGTGTTCTTTGCGGTTATTACAACTGTAATTACGCTTGTTCCCGTTGCCACGGTGGTAATTAATCCAGTATGTAAACCTGCCGTACACGTCGCGGTTGTTCCAGAAGTGAAGGATAAATCTGCAACAGGAGCAATAAACGGAGCATCACCATTAGTAGGAACCGCCCAAACTTGAAGAGTCTTAGTACTAGGATGTGTCATACTTACTGTATCATCTGCAATAGCAAGCATCGTGACATGATCGTACCAATTTGCATTATCTAATACCTCAGTAATAGTAGCATAGATACCAGAGCTAGAACATCCTGCCACAGGAGTAGATAGTGCCATCCCCTTAATTGGTGTACTAGAAACGCCAGTTGTTCCTAAGTCTAATTTAGCCGTACCATCTAACTGCAATCTCGGAACTTCCACTAAAACTTTACCAACTAAAGTAGATGTACTTACTGTATTAGGATCTCCTGTAAACATTTGAGCTTCAATAACTGTTCTAACAACTGATGGAATAATATTTGAGTTTACAGTTATTTGACGAGCTGCTGAGTTAGTATTATAATATCTAACACAAACATTTCCACTTGCTTGGCCTACTAGTGTAAAACCACTACCAGTAAAAGTAAACCTTTCAGTAGTACCATCTGATAATTCTGCCCAACCAAAAATTGTCCCTAATGCTGATGGAGCGATTGGAGTACCGACTACTGTTCCAGCATTAGAAGTTATAGAAACTGTTTCTTCGGCATAGACATTTGCACCAGTAACAATTGAAGAACCAATCGATTTTGCGATCATTGTTAAATTAAATTGTTGCTCTTCTTGTGTTAAGGTTAATTCTCCTGTGTGGTAATACACCATCTGAAGGACATTACCCTGACCAGCAGTAATCTTTTGTGAACCTGTACTAATTTCAATTGCGCTTTTAATTAATGTTTTACCAGTCCATAAGAGATTATCATTTGCATCATAGTTAAAAGTTTTACCTACCCCACAAATAAATTTTTTATTAATTGCCATGAATTTTATTCCTCCTTGTTTATAATTTAGGTTACGCCTTGAAATTTGTTTTTAAATTCACCATAATCAACAATGACATCAGAATATTTATTTTTCTTTAAGTCACACATCCAATGGTCAATCTCTTCTTCAAACGAAACCATTCCACTCATTTCAGCCTGTTTATATATTGAATAATGTAATTTATAATCAACTCTCTCTAAAATCTTTGAAAATTTTCGAATGCTTAAATTATAAATATCATCAAGTTTTAAGGCAGTACTTATTAAAACACAAATTAATTGATCCTCTAGAGAACACATTTTCTTTTTATTCCTACTCATGAATTCTTGAGCCTCTTTAAGTGTTTTTTCGACTTTAGGATCTATATAAGTTTCGTCATAATCAATAATATTTTGAAAAAGTATTATTTTCCGAATGTTATCAAAATCATCCTTATCATATTCTATCTCTTTTAGAATTAACTTAAATTTCCCCTTTTCATCCTGTATATATTTTATTTCTTCCGGCAAGATATCCAAACAAATTCTAAATAATTCTAAAAACAATGAGGAATAGAACTGTCCATTTTCATCTTTTATCATTAAATAAAAAAGAAAATCTAAATAAGACATTCTGATGAAATCTGGACTAGGTATTTTATTTTTTTCTAGCACTAGACAATTAGCAGCCATATGAAACTCAAGATATTCACTCATTTTTACTGGAAGAATAAGTAAATCTTTATAGGGAATTGGCTTATCGTAAATATAATATTTTTCGTAATCTTGTAAATTTATATCCATAATATCAATCCACTCTAGTACAAAATGTCATGTGATATCCTGAAATGTAGTCATTATAAGCTATCAAACCAATCCTCTCGCCTTCAAGATTAATTAACCCAATACCTTCAACGTTTGAACCGTTTAATGAGATGGCTAATTCATTCAGGATGGTAAGGGGTCGAATTCTTGAATCTTCCAAATCCCACAAGTTATTATGAATAATTATATCTATTGTAATATACACCTTACCTAAGATTCTTGATTCAATATTAAAGGAAGAAGCGTATATCCTTAATTCTGTTTGTTCCTTTATAATCGTTTTGTTAATATACGGTTGAAAATAGATACGTCTATTATCTTTGTTTTCCAAAGAAGAATCATATAAAGAATTTCTATCATCATCACTTAAAGATTGAGATAAAGCATCCATTGAATTAAACTTTAGAAGTTTACATATTGAATCATTAGAAATTAAATATGATGCAAGATAATTAAGTATTTTTTCAACACCATTTAGTTCTACGTAATCAACAAATTTATCTCCCACTAATCACCACCAACCTTTTAAAACTAATAGGGTAGAGGACTAATAAAATTAATCTCTACCCTATATAATCTATAAATTTTATTTATCTGTTTAAATTTCTTGATTTTGACTTTCCAAAATAATATTTCTCCAATAATTAACTTCTTGAATTGCTCCATCAAGAGCATTCATATCTGCCATTCCTTGTTCTATACGATTTTGAGCATCTTGCAATTGGGTAGTAAGAGTTTTTAAACGTTCATTTAATAATTCAATATCCAAAAAATATTTCACTCCTATTAAGCAACCGCTATAAATTGCCATTTACTTCCATCAGAAACAAATAGTTTGCCCACACCAGTAGCATGAGAAGTAATACCTATAGATCCGGCAGGGGTGGAAGTTGTTGTGGAATTTGCTGTAATTGCAGTAGCTAAAGCAACAAAATACACTCCGTTAGTGAATTGGATATCGGCATCAATTGTACCAGTATCCTTACCAAGTTTTAGACCAATAACTTTACCTGTTACTGTTCCGTCATTGACGACTTCAATAAATTGTCCAATTAAGTCACCGCTAACTGTTCCTCCTGTATAGTTTTTAGCCTTTGTATATCGACCTTGAATAGAATATGTACCTGTGTTAACTAACTTGTTAATAACACGAACATCGTCGCCCGTATCAGTTTGTGTTCCTGTGGCTATGGCTGTACGACCAAAACAAGCCATGAAGCCAGTTGTGGGTTTAGAAACATCTCCAAATCCATAAGCTGTAGTACCAGTAACATCTCCAATTGCAAATAATTTGTGATAATTTACTCCAGAAGTAGCCGCAGATACTTGTGGTAAGAATTTAATTTTAGATTTAATTGTACCTTCAAGAACATCTCCCAATACTTCACTTGTTCCTGCTGTGCCGAACCCCAACTCGGCTATAATTTGCTCACTACATTTATTGCCATCTGTAAAATGGGAATATCCCGTAAATGCCATCTAGAATTCCTCCTTTAATTTATTTTATTGATATATAAATGTGAATATATTATAATTTTGAGATTATTGCTCAAAATTATAATTAAATAATTCCCCTTAACTTCACTTGTTTTATTGTCTCAAAACCACTAACCGAATCAATCATTTTTAAATTAATATAGAAAGTATAATTGTTGCATTTTATACTGCAAGTATTACTACTCAATGATCCAACAAAAGTATAAGCACTAACAGGCGTACTACCACTTACAATACTAAAATTAAATATAGCAGTATTATCTTGAATACCATTGTTAAATTTTTTACCAGTAAATATAACTGTTGATCCCATTTTTATTTCAGAGTCGTTGGTTACATTTCCAGTTAGGGTATATGTGAAATTATCTTGCGGTACAGAAATACCAGTAAGTGTTATTGAATCTGATATAGTCACATTAGAAGCAAGAGATGCGGTTATATTTACAGTTCCAGTTTTTAAGAAATGAACCAATCCACTAGAATTAATAGTTGCAACAGTAGTATCAGAACTAAAGTATGTAATTGAAGGGGTAGGGGAGAGTATGGTAGTAATAGAATTTTGAGTCTTTGTTACTTCAATATTTAACTGCAAATCTTGTGCGATATTAACTTGAAGTGAGGAACCATTTAAAATAGAGAGAGAGTAAGAAGAAATTCTATTATAATAATCAGCAATCATTAATTCAGCATTATCATTAGGAGAAACTTCCGCACCTTGTTCTTGAAGATTTAAAATGACCAATCCATATTTAAAACTGTCATCAACTTTAGTAACCTTATAACCAATAGGATTATTTATATTGTTACTAATTAAAAACCTATCATCTCTTCGTATTTTTAATGTTTCGTTATTTCTAGATAATGTAATTCGATGCTCTACATTTCCAGTTATTATATATTTTTGCTCTTGAACACCTTCTGTAAATAATTTTTTAGCTTCAAGCACGCCCCATGCACTTTGAATTTTCCCATCTAAATTAACCCATTTTAATTCATAATTACAAAACTCAATTAAACCATCGTTATAATAAGTATTTTGTTGATCTATCTTAGTACATAGCCATTTTTTATTTTCCCAATTAATAATTTCTCCTTGAGATAAATCTTGATTAGGTTTCATCAATATTTTCTTTTTACTAATATCGGCATCGTAACTTTTTTCATCTATTATCCATGCATCAAAAGTTGTAGTATAATCTTCATTTTTAGTTATCTGATAGTAAGAAAGTGATAACTCAAATCCCTCATTTATAAAGTCTAAATAGCTATCTATGGCTCCATTTTTACCTAAACTACTTCCAAATAAAACATTATTAGCTTGAATAAAATTTGTATTTTTAATCAAGTTAAACCGCCACCTAAACCAAGCAATCCTTTAGGATCTTGCTTATACGAGTATTCATTAATCAGAGTCTTTACATTTTTCCAATATTGATTGTCGATACTTATATTAATTTGATGAATATGCTCTGCTTGAGATGTTCTTCTAAAATCTCCACTATAAACACTTTGTGTTAATAATTCTTCTTTGTTTCTTTTCTCTTCTAAATACGGGACATTCATTCCTTCTACTAAGATAATTTTTTCTTTCATATTTAAAATTTCAATAAATTCGCCTATAATATAACCTGCTATATATACTTCTCCCGTTGGTGGGGTAGGTGTTATTGTAATCTCTAAAGTATCTTTATTGTAAGAATATGAATAATCAGAACTTAAATCAGTGGATATATAAAATTCACAATCTATAGGAGGTGCAGTATCTAAAACAAATTTATTCTTAATACCATCACCTATAAATACATATTCTTTCTGATCAAATTCTATTATATTATCTAAATTTTTATAGCAATCGTCATTAAAATACGAAATCGCAAAACTTAAATATTGATAATATAATTGATATATAAGATTTAATGGTTTGGCATTCAATCTCCCATCAGATTTTATCACCGCATTTAAGGCATAGATTTCTTTGAATGAAGTTCCTATTTTAACCCCCCTCCTTTTTTATGAAAGAAAATAATATTTTTTCAATATTGTCAAAATCCCAATATGGAATACGCAATAAATTTATATTGTGTTCCTTCGCATACTTATTCTTCAATTTATCATGCTTTTGCTGTTTCTCTAATCTCTCTTCCGCATATTTTATTGGTTCATTTTTATAATTTTTAATTGGTTTATAATGATATTCACCATCATATTCTATAAGTAAATTATATTTCTGATTAGGCAAATAAAAGTCATAAGATAAATTACCCCCACCCAAACCAATAAGATTATTGAATCCTTTTTGAGATATATAATATATATTCAGTAATTTATTTAAATCACTCAAAATATTATATTCATCTTGAGTAATCTCAATAAAATTACAATAATCTAAAATATCTTTAATCTTATTTTCTCCTTTTGATTTACGACATTCAGGGCATCTACGATTATTTACAAAACTATTTGGCGAAATAGGATAACTCCCATGATGATCTTTTTCCTGACACTTAATCCATACTTTTTTATTATATTGCGAAGCAATAACGCAAGGATCAACGGTATTTTTTTTATAATCCCAATATTTACTAAGAAAATTTTCACTTATATTATCAATACCCCATTGAGCGAAAGAATTGCATGCCTTACATTTAATGCTACCTTCTTTACCACAGGTAAATAAATTAATATTCTTTAATTCACTTATGTGTAACTTTCTTGGACATTTGAAATAATACTTATCATTTGTTCCATAATTAATTTCACTTGGATTTTTATTGTTTAATTTATAATCCCATCTATCTAAAACATCTTGTTTGGAGTTTTCAATGCACCACTGTTCGAAAGATTTTCCGTTTAGAAGTCTAGTTTTTTTAATATTATTACTATTAAATAATTGAATTGAACAATTATTGCAATAGTAATTACCATCTTCTTTAACACATAATAAATAATCTACCCATCTTATATTTTTTAATTCTTTGCCACAATTATCACATTGAGCATCAATTCTTACACCACTTTTATCTAATAAATGATTTACACTAATTAGCAATTTTGTGCCTTGAATGACACGCATTTTATTTCTTTCATCTTTTCTTCTTGGTATTTCATATCCTAATTTTTCATAATGATTAATTGTCATAGGATGCAAATTAATCATTACTTCTTTAGTTATTAACCCCATTATTATTTTTCTCCTTTCCTATATTAGAGATATAAATGGGAAAAGACATGTGTATAGGCACATGTCTTACTATTACCTTTAATAAGTTAGCTACCTTATTAAAGAACCATATTATCTAAATATTAATAATTAACGTTCTTTTTCTTCAATCCTTCAATTCTAACGGCAGAAGTATTGGCATCAGCTTTGTAATACAACGTTCCAATCTGTAAATCTAAATTGGTTCTTGCTTCACCAGCTTTTAAGACCATTAATTCAGTGGCAGAAGCACTAGCTACCTCAAATGATAAAGTAACAACGGCCGTGCTATCGTTAGATATTGTATATAAAAAACCCATATTTAAATCCACATGTTGTTCAGCAATATTAGCTGTTAATGAACGACCTATAAAATTAGTTGCCATTATTTATTTTCCTCCTTTATAATGTATATTTACATTTAATTAAACTGTTAGAATACAATACAAATGAACGGTCATTGCGCCCGTTGCTGCCGTTTTAATACTTGTAAAATCGGCAGTACCAGTTATAGTCACTCTAGGGGTGGTTGCGGCACCCATTCCATCACAAGCACTTGCCGCAAGTACAGAAGCTCCAACAGTTCCAGTAGCAAAAACCGATTGTGCTGTATCCGCGCTAAATCTAGTTAAATCACCAGATACACCAAGTTCAATTATAGCTGTTGTATCACCTGTAAAACCACCAGTAACTACAGCTTTCCAAGCAATAGGAATAGCTCCCAAAGGTAATGCATTAGTAGCAAAATCGATATATCCAGTAGTATTTGTGTTATCAGTGAAATCAGCAATTGCACAAACCTTACTAATTACTATAACTCTAGGGACACTAGGAACGGATGGAGTTATAAATTCAAAATCATTATTATAATTACTCACTTATTTTCCTCCTTTACTAAAAATTATTAAAAATATCCAATTTCTTTGCAATAAGAGAGTTGACCAATAGAATTATTAATATCTGCCTTGAAATAATTTGCTAACATAATTTCTTTGCTCTTATCGTTATATCCATCTTTGCCAGCAGCAATGTTTTTTACAAACGACCAATACAAAGAATATTTTATTTTTTCATTTCTTCCATCATTGGTCAATCTATCTATTTCTTTGACCATATCATTAATATCCATTTTATAAATTTTATCTATTGTCGAATCATTAAGAACTGCATTTTTTTTAATAGAATATCTTTCATAAAAAGAATCATCTAGAAAATAAACTAAACCCTCCTTGAATAAAACCTTATTTCTAGATGTCATTATGCTGTCTAATATTCTTATACTTACTGAAACGACATCTCCAACATCTTCTAATTCAATTACTTCTGCTCCAGTATTATCACATAAAAAATGTCTGCCAATAAGACATGAACCAATTTTTGCTATATCTTCATTTTTTTTATGTTCAATTTTCTCAGTAACAATTTCTGTTGAAGTATTAGTAAGTTGCAAATTTTTAAACATATCTTTAAGTGACTCAATGTCTAATTTGACACTTTCCAATTCGGTGTCTTTTGATTTTATAATTTCTATTAGATCGTCTTTTTTTAATAGACTTAAATTTTCATTCATTCAAAAAATTCTCCTTCTAAAATCAATTGGAAGGAGTAACCCGAAGATTACTCCAATATATTATAAATATCTTATTTATACTGCTTGAATAGCATACGCAGATTGAGTAGCAATCTTAGTAGCCCATGCTTGACGATATTTATAAGTCTTCAAATTGATAGAATTAGTTCTTCCGTCATCAGCAATTACAAAAGTTTGACCTTCCATTACGATTTTCACTGGTTTGTCTGTGGCTGGAGTCAACAGTAAGATTTTATCATCAGGCACTTTAAAGGTATAATTAGAATCATTAGAACTAACAGCCTGTTGTAACAACATAGCATTAACACCATAAAGGTCACGAACAAAACCATTTTTAACAAACTCTTCACTAACTCCATATGCCCATTTGTCTCCAACTGTATCAGAAGCTTTACTTAAAGCAATATTAGTACCATAAGCCATTACAGGAGATCCATTGGCTCCAGTAACTCTATTTGCTAATTCCTGCCAAGTTGTTTTAGCGAAGTTTGCCTTATAAAATGGAGTTCCAATTAAAGGAGTAGTATCAAAAATTGCAGCAATAATGCTATCATACATAGCAACTCTAAAAGATATCGCCAATTTAGCCATTTGTTTACCAAAATCAAAACCAATAGCATTAAATTGATAGAGGTCAATTGCAATAGCAGCATCTTTTGGACGAGGAGTTAAAAACTCAGGTTTCATAAATTGATATTGTAGTCTTGTTGAATTATTGCTATATCCAGTATCCTCTACTTTATACAAAGATTTGCTACCAATATCAAAGGATTCTGAGTCGCCATCCGCCAGATTGCGTGTTTCGGCCATCAATAAAGATTGTTCTACTTCCGATTTAGAATTTACAGTATCAATAATCTTTGTTTCAATAGCAAATAAGGCTTCTCTAAAAGCAGAGAATTGTCCAATTGCAGACTTAAATCCATTTGAAGTATTAACATCGAACATATCTCCGATATTTGCAACTCTCGAAGCATATTTGATCATAGCTTTCTTAACCGTTTCGTTTAACTCATCATATTCAACATTATTTACAGATGAATAGAGTGCTACATTACTAACATTATCTTTTGCATGATATTTTTGAATAGCCATTTTTGTTAACTTAACTGCGTTTTCTAAAATTGTTTTGCTTTCTTCTTGATTTGTATACATATCTCTAGAAAAATTTAAAATTTCGCTCATTATTTTTCACCAAATCCTTTCTTTTATTATTTATCGTCCGTTAATAACTCTTAATAGAACACCAGATTCAAAACCATTTCCTACAGGAACACTAATTAATTGTTCAATTTGCAATGAAAGTGCATTCGTAGTAACCGTAGCTGATACGACCAAATCATGAGAATTATCTTGCAAAATAAGGAATTGGTCTTTAACAGCAACACCACTAAAGCAATCGTTTGTCATTTGGAAGAGTGAGTCTTTTGCAGGTCTAACCGCAGTAATAACATCGGCAGCCTTATACGAAAAATCACCAGGGTTAACATAACCATTTACCCTTGCTCCGTTAACATCCTCATAAACACCTTGATTAATAATTATTGCAGGAATATCAGTTGTTGGCTCAGTAACAATAGCCCCCGTATAGATAGATTGACTTGTACCATTAAGAGATTCTGCTACGACCACTTGACCTTGATACATAGTCGTAGAGGCGGGAACCTTAACTTTAATTACATCTTTTTCTAAAGGCAATAATACAGGAACGCAAATTTTAGTTGTCATTATTTAATACATCTCCTTTTAATTTTAATTTAAGAATTGGCATATTCTTTGAGTTTTTCAAAAGACGACTTAACATCATCTTTATTAAGATTATCTAATAGGGGCATAGTTGAAAATTTGATAGCATTTGTATCAGCATTGGGAATATTTTGCTTCAATGCGATATTTTCTGCTTCCATTTTAGGAGTCACAATTGCGAAAACTTTCTCTTTAAAAGTATCAAAATTATCAACACTGAAAAGTTTGACATTTAATTCTTGTTTCTCATCTTCAGTTATGTAACTATCATATTTGGAATATAATTCATTAGCTTTATTTTCAAGGTCTTTCTTTTCTGTTTCTGCTTTAAAACTTTGCAAACCATCAATAAGTGCATATTTTTCTGTAGATTCAGTTTCTAAAGCTGAATATTTACCGCACATTTCTTCATATTTACCGCACATTTCTTCATATTTAGCTGACATCTCATCAAATTTAGCCTTATAATCAATAACTTCTAGATCATCCGAAGGTTCGTCTTCTTTTGTGCCAACAGGCATGTATCCAGCACTAATAACCTCTTGAGCAGATGCAATATCAATACTTGCAACATTTTCAACAAGAGTGTAAGTCATACTTTTATTGATTGAGTCTTCGCAATCCCAAACATAAACAAATTCTTCATCATATGCTTCTACATAATATTTTCCCCATTCGCAATCTCCACATTTATATTTGTATTGAGCTAAATTATTATTAAGAATTTCTCTAATCTGAGATGAATTAAGACCAAATTTTAATTGTACTTTTTCTTCATTTTCTTTTAGCACTACTTTTTCTTCCTCCTTTTCTTGTTTTATTTGATCCATATTAAATTTTTGAATGATGCCTTCGCACCATTCCTTACTCTCAACCCCTCCAAAAAAAATAATATTATCTTCTTTTTTAAGATTTTGAATTTTATTTAAAATCCAACCGACTTTGCTAAAAGATAATGTTTCATTATTTATAATATCTTTCGCAAAATTAATTAGTTGTGGATTTTTTTGAGTTAATTCCAGAGCTTTTTTTGCATTTTCTTTCATTGATTCTGGAATAGAGAATTGAGATAATTGCTTATTTGTATTATTCACCATATCAGAATAATCAGCAGTAGAATATTTTATTATTTTAGCATTGGCATTTGGAATAGCTTCAAGATACTTCATACCTAAAAGTGTAATCCCCATGAACCGGAATTTAGTGATATGCATAAATCCATCATTAACATCTTTGTAACTTTCCAGAAGTTCGATTTCCATGCTAATCTTAGTATTTGTGTTATTTCTTAGAAGTTCTGATATTTTCGGATTATAATGCTTCCAAACACAAGCTTTACATTTGAGAAATTTCTTTTCCTTATAATCAACAATCTGTGCATCTAAACTTTCTGGAATATTTCCAACACAATCTTGTTTTTCGAAGTCAATTTTATTTCTTGCATGTTCCTTAACATCATTTGAAGAACTATCCCATATTGCTAAAAGGGGTTTATTTGGCAAACTAGGAATAGCATCTTCTATACTTGATAGATCAAAATATGTATCATGTCTATTACTGCCTTCGCTAACTACATAAAGCTCGAGCAACGTTATATATGGATCATCTTCTAGAACTTTATAATAATCAATTGAAAAACTTAATACTTCATTCATTTTTTCACCACCTCTCAGCAAAGTCTTCAATTAATATATTTTATTACCAGATTTTCCCCGTTCCGTCCACTCAGTTAATGCTAATTGGAGAATAGGAGATTGAATAAATATCCATATCTTCTTATTGTTCTTTTCACTAAACTGAATATCAACAAATTCAATACCTTTTATCTCAACTAAATATTTTGATAGAAGAGGAGAGTAGCATGGAAATATATCGTCATGATTCATTTTTCCCGTATTTATTATTTTCATTTAATTCAACCCACTTCGAAAGTGTTATCAAAACTGTAAATATCATTTGTACCATATAATTGCATTTTGATATTACTAGCTTTATTAAGTTCCTCACGTTGTTCCTTTTGCATCATTAACAAAAATTCCGAGGATATACCATCACCATCTGAATAAGAGGTAGATAATTCATCTCCAATTAATTGCGTAGTCAATATTTCTCTTTCCATTGTCTTATCGGCAATGGTTTTATGGTCATTGATTTCAAAATCAACGGCTGGTATCTCTAATCTTTTTGGGGTTATATCTAAATCAGTCAATAATTCTCTAAATAGTGTAGAATGACGTTTTTCCTCATCTGACCACAAGCGATAATATTCAGATAAGTTATTAAGTCCTTGGACAGAAAACCAGTCCGAGAAATAAGCATAATACTGAGCATTTTCAAGTTCGTGACGAATTTGAAAAGTAATTTTAGTTATTAGTTCTTCTGATATAATCATTTTTCACCAACTTTCTAATGATTAATTATTATATTTATTTTAAAGAGTTAGCATTACTATCATTTTCTCTTTGGATTTCTCCACCTTCTGCCAAGTTCGTTTTTAAAGGTGCTCCTCCAGGATTATTTACATCTTTACCAGACATCTGACTACCAGATATAATAGGTTTCATCTTGGATTTTCTATCAAGTAATTCTTCTAAGTCAAGCATAGGATCAATCTCAAAAGGTTCGTATCCACGAAGAGCATATAGCTTTTCAATTCCTGCATTTGAAGTGGATACTACTTTTAATTCTCTTTCGATATCTTCACCTTCTGTATATCTATTTCCATAAAATTTTGTCTGCCAGATGAATTCTCTAGATGCAAGCATTAATTGCCAATTAACCATATTCTCTATTTGACGATATAAATGCTCAACAAAACCATAGTCACTTTCAAGAGAATATTTTAAAACCAATGCAGATTTAGTTTCTCCACCCATAATTGTAGAGTTTACACCAATGCTACTCCAATAAAGCTGTTCTCCCATTCCATTAATATTATTCATACTTTGAGATTGACTAAAATTAAACTGTTCACCTTTAAATGGAGATGCTAGAGTCCTTACACCTTTTGGAAGTAGTTGTTGTGACGTTTGCACAATTTTTGATGCTTCATTATATTCCATAATAAATTTTTTACTATCTTGATCATATGGAATCTGTTGAAATAAAAGAGAAACAGTATCTAGAATAGTTTTTTGCTTTAACAAATCTTTATAAGATAGAATCTCGAAAGCATCTTTAAAAACACCTTTAAGTGGGGGAGAAGCATCAGCGTGAATTGGATCAAACATAAATACACAAGATATTTCTATTGGCATAGGATAATATTGATACATTGCTAATCTTGTTCCACTTACGCCTAATTCTCGCATTTTTATAAACATCTCATAAGCATAATTTAACTCAGGAATTACGTCTTGCAATCCAACAAATTTATTGAAAAACGTCAAATCAATGGCAAACGTATATCCATTGTCCCAAAATCCAGTTATAAAACAAAAATCCTTCGGAAGTGGATAGAGAGTTTTAAAATGTTTAGTTTCTTTTATATAATAAAAACCAACTCCATTTTCCATTACATCTCCGACAATCTTTTCCATTTGATATTTAATATTTAATTTCCTTAAAACATTATTGCAAGTATCCATAGAAGAAAGGAATTTTTTCTTGCCTTCCGCATCTTTTGGAACACGATTACAAGGTCTTAAATCATATCTATAAGTCATAATACTGCTAAAATGTTTGATGGATCTTTCATATTGCATAATAGCTCCACTAAGAAATTGACTAACGTCTCTTAATGCTTTTTGATGCTTAGATGGATTTTTTAACCATTCAGTTAGTTGAGGTTGAGTTGGAACAAGTGGAGATATATTGAAACTTTGAGTGAAATCTTGTGCAATATTTGGATTATAAAATCCACTATTATTAATTCCATTTATTTGATTAATGGTTTGTGTTAATGATTGTGAATATTGTAATGCATAATTTTCCATATATTCTTGATTAAACTCAACATATTTAGGAGGATTATTTATATCTACATTGTTGATATTTTGGATATCTTCTGAATTTATATCAGGTTTATTTTTTTTACCTCTTGGCATTAAAATTTTTCACCTCCTTATATAATTTTTAATTAGAGTAAGGGAGAGAGAGCTAAATTAATTGAAGCTATAAGTATTTTCATTATTTGACGAAAATCCTTCTGGAACAATCATATATTGTGAGAAGTCTTGTTTATTCGTCTCTTTTAGTAATTCTTGCTCAAGTAAGGATATAAACCATCCACCATAACTACAGCTTGTATATCTATCTTTTCTTGCCGATCCAACCGTTTCAAGTTTTATATATCCTCCACTCATTGAATACTCAAGATTAATAGTTTCACTAATCATTTCTGCAAATTGTCTATAAGGATGTAAATACCAAACATTTAAATTTATATTCTGATTACGAGCGAAATCTTTATTTTTTTTGTTTAAAAAATCTTCACCATCATTTTCATCAACTAAAAAACTACACATACCTCTTTGTAATTTATCTCTAAAATTAACTGCTATATCATTATTATCTTTGGCACCAGCCATTATAGGATAGATAATTGGTTTCGCATTTATAGCTAATGTTTTTTCCTTCAATTCTTCAATTAAAGATTTTGATAGAGATTTATGTTCAAAGACTGTAAAAGCTTCATATTCGACACCACGTTCTTCATCTTTTGTAATAACTGCAAGCCTTTCAAAAATTGCAATTCCAGCTTGCTGAAGGTCGAGCACGATATAATCTGCCTCAAAGTCTGAATGTATTTGTTTTATTCTAAGTGTTTGTTTTTCTGTATGTTCACCTTGATGACTCTCCATATAAACATATTCTCTTTCATATCCTTTAGCCGTAGGTAGTGCTCTTATGCAGGTTATAATAGTGTTATCATTTTTTTTACCTTTTCTAGTTGCAATATCTATAGATACAATTCGAATCTCTCCATCAACTTTTTTTATTTCATTTGGATTCTTCTTTTTTTCATAGTTATCATTTCTAAAAGGATAAAAAGCTTTTTTTAGTTTTCTATTTTTCTGGAACATATCTAACTTGAAATAAGCATTACTATTTTCACCAAATGGAATATTCTCATATTCTTCTAAAAAAGTAATCGAGTCCATTGTCGCTCTATCTCTAGCTATTGCTTTTACTGTTTTAATATTATGTTTTATTGCTATTAAATAATCAAAAGCAATAAATCCCGCATCTTTACCTTCAAGCATCATTTTTATAGTAGTCATTGTTTCTTTGTACCACCATAATCCTTTGTGATAAGCAGAAGATATAAGAATTTGTCTCGGTTCTTCAATCAAAATTTTAATACTTGAATATTTGGGATTTTTTAAATATGGAGTTTGTCTTGCATAAGCAAAAGGTTTTACTATTGCATCGAATTTAGTTTTATCCATAATCCTAAATTCTTCTCCAATTGTAAACGTACTTCTTTCTCCTCTTCCTGATTCCTGACAAGCCACAATTTTAATAGTTGTGCCATTATGTAACGTACAATTACAATTATTTTGAGTATCTGAAAAATCTTTAACTTCTCTTGCAATATTAGGATAGTCATCTTTAAGCCGTGCCATTTTACCAAAAATAATTGAGGCTTGCTTCAAAGTTGTTGCCACAATCACAATTTCCGAATTCGGATAAAGAACACCTCTAGCATATGCCAGCACAGCGATCAACCAACTTTTTGCCGCTGCTCTTGAGGCTATTGTCACAAAATTCTCAGATATACTCATAAAATAAATCCATAAAATTTGATACCAGTAGAGCTGAATAGAAAAGTAATGTTGTATAAACCGATGTATATTGCGTCTGTAAAATGTTATCCAATCTATTAAATTATCTTGCCTTTGTTCACTTATTTCTTTATCTTTTATCATTGCTTTTGGAGCTTTAAACTGATTACTATGACCAGAATATTTACTAAAATTATTCTCAAATTTTTGATATGACCTACCCATCAGAATCACCAACATCTACACCATCTAAATCTGCATCAATATTATCATCAACGATAAAATTTCTAATTCCAGTTATAAAGTTTTCAATAGGTCTAACAATATAATTCTTAATATAAGGAACAAATCCATCCATATCTTTATATTTTTCTTGTTGTTCGTACCATTCAGCAGGTTTAAATTGCTCAATGTCTTTAATCCAAATTCCAAAGCAATCATGTGATTTACCAGCACTTGCAGCATTGGCTTTTGCTGGATCGACGGAACAAGTTTTAAAAAGATCCTGTAATTCTTTTTGAAGAACACCCACATTTTCTTTCTTTTCTCTTGTTTTCCTTATGTCTAAAATCTTAATACAGATTTCTTTTAATAACGTTATCTCTGCTTGATTGTCACATTTATGAGTCTGTTTCCAATTTGACAATTCAGATTCTAAAAATATTACGTCATCGATATCAAAGCCTCTCCCCCAAAATAAAACTAAATCTTCATCAATCTGTTCTTCATCGTCTTGATACTCATATGTTGAATCGATAGTTCTTTTATTGTCAAAAATATCGCTATCCTTATATCTAAATAAATCCATTTTTGTGCTACTTTTATTGGTGGAACTCAATTTTGATTTATAATAGCCAAACACTGTATTTGCGTTTTTGCCTTTTGCCATTAAACTTTCCATATGAGATTTTGCTTGGTTTAAAGCTTCTTTACTATATCTAACATCTAAATCCTCACATGTTAACTGCATAGCAATTTCGAGATTATTATGAATAGCAAAGTAATCATCAAATATTTTATTGCAATGATCTTTACATACTGACATTAAATTATTTTTATCTATCATAGGATTAGTTGCTTCATAAAAATTTGTAGAAGATTTATAATCAGCACACATTCTACAATAAACTTTATCGGTTAATGTTTTAGGTTCTCTTATTGTCTTGCCAATTTTCGGCATATTAATTTCTCCTTCTCTAAACTTATAGACATAATAAAATCCTCCATCCAAATAAAAGGATAGAGGACTCTGAACACCTACAAATTAA
>Ga0172378_10000649_pt1 | contig 30784 bp, 22 predicted proteins | sample GrowelOW332metaG_FD_119755 | JGI IMG/M metagenome (GOLD analysis project Ga0172378, IMG submission 119755) | Groundwater microbial communities from an aquifer near a municipal landfill in Southern Ontario, Canada - Pumphouse #3_1 metaG | ecosystem: Environmental > Aquatic > Deep subsurface >...
CCCTCGATGTTTCGTTCCTCGCTTTGTCGGAGGATAAATCTGGCTGTAATAAAGAAGATGGGCGATTATTCAAGGTACCCATAAAAGCAGAGTTAAAGCTGTCGCCCCGGGAAATCTTCGGAATGTACTTACTTGCGGCGCCACGTGTGGAAGCGCTCAATGAAAGCGAGCAGTTTTTGCGGTGCATGGTCGCGTTTCCAGTTGCCAGCAACGTTTTTATTCGCTTCAGCCATCGTAGGGTAAATATGGATGGTTCCCAGTAACTTGTTGAGGCCCAGCCCATATTTCATGGCTAAGACGAATTCGGCAAGCAGCTCACCCGCATTCGCACCTACGATAGTAGCACCTAAAATTTTATCTTTACCTGGTGCGGTAAGCACTTTAACAAAACCACGGGCGTGATCGTCAGCTAAAGCACGGTCCAGCCCGCCGATGTCGTAACGGGTTATTTCTACTTCGATATCCTGCTTCCTGGCAGAGGTCTCATTTAAACCCACAGTGGCTATTTCTGGTTCTGTAAAGGTCGCCCAGGGAATAACGCGGTAATCAACCTTAAAGGTTTTAAACGGTCTGAATAAGGCATTTACCGCAGCATACCAGGCCTGGTGACTTGCAGTATGCGTGAACTGATAGGGACCTGCTACATCACCGGCCGCCAGAATATTCGGATATTTGGTTTGCAAAAAGTCGTTGGTGATAATGGTACGGGCAGTCTCAATACCCAATTTCTCTAAACCAAAACCGGTCAGGTTGGCCTGGCGGCCTGCTGCTACTAAAATTTTATCGAAGGGAATCCGTTCTTCTTTCCCCTCAGACTCAACCAGTAATACATTGCCTTCGCTGGTGTTTTCCACGGCCATGGCGATGGTATTCAGGCGTAAATCAATGCCGTCTTTTTGCAGTTGAATCTGCAGGTACTCTGCCGCATCTGGATCTTCTTTATTAAGTATCTGCTTTCCGCGCTGAATTTGCGTAACGTGGGTGCCCAGACGGCCAAATGCCTGAGACAGCTCACAACCAACAGGTCCGCCCCCCAGTACGATCATACGCTCAGGCTGTTCGCGGATTTCCCACAGGTTGTCTGCGGTTAAATAATCGATGTCTTTCAAGCCTGGAATGTCTGGCACAAATGCACGGGCACCTGTGGCAATAACAATATTGCGTGTGGTGAGTGACTGCACGCCATCTTCGGTCTTAATGTCGACCTGCCAGGGTGACACTATGGTCGCACTGCCGAGAACAACCTTAACCCCCAGTGATTCATAGCGCTCAACCGAATCATGGGGCTCGATAGATTTAATGACGTTATGAACTTTATTCATAACGGCTTCAAAGTCTATTTTTGGAGCCCCATAGGTCACTCCGGCATTTTGCGATGTATGATAAATATGCGCCAGTTTACTGGCGTGCAGTAAACTTTTAGATGGTACGCAACCTGTATTTAAACAGTCACCACCCATTTTGTGACGCTCAACCAGAGTTACTGATGATTTAATTGCTGCCGCGATATAGGCTGTTACCAGGCCAGCAGCTCCTGCACCGATAACGACCAGGTTGCGGTCGAATTTCTTTGGTTTTTCCCAGCCTTTGTAAACACGGTGCTGTTGCAGGGCGTTCAAAATGAATTTGGCTGCAATGGGGAAAATACCCAGTAACACAAATGATAAAATCAAGCTGCCTGAGAGGATGTCAGACAACTGTTTTATTTCGACCAGCTGTGTTCCGGCATTCACATAAACCGCTGTGCCGATTAACATGCCCAGCTGGCTGACCCAGTAGTAGGTCCAGGTTTTAATGCCTGTTACACCCATAACCAGGTTAATGATAAAGAACGGGAAGAGAGGGACAAGGCGCAGACTGAGTAAATAGAAGGCTCCATCTTTCTCGATCCCTTTATCGATGGCTTCGAGCTTTTTCGAGAAGGTCCTCTTAATCCGGTCACGAAACAGGAAGCGCGAAGCGAGGAAGGCCAGTGTCGCACCGATACTTGAGGCAAAGGAGACAAGTAATAAGCCCCAGCCAAAACCAAATAATGCACCTGCCCCCAGAGTTAAAACCACTGCGCCTGGCACGCTGAGGGCGGCGGCGATCGTATAAATGACCAGATAGCCAATAAATGCCACGAACCAGTTCTTGTTTATATATTCAGCGAGTACCTGTTGATTGTTCTTTAAACTCTCAAGGGTAAGATATTGCTGTAAATCGAACACAAAGAAGATGGTAATAAGCGCTGCAATGATGACGACTAATATCGTACGTTTGCTCTTCATGTGGAGTTTACCCCTTGAAGTGGGAGATTCAGGTTAATTGAACATCTCTGGGAAGTTCAATTAACCAGGGTTGAGTGAAAACAGTGTTTTCAAAACGGTTTGCAGCAGTATGTCACGCGCAGGGGGAGTTGCCATAACGGGCCTCTATACAGGTATAAACGAAATCGGTCCATAAGGGTACTTTGAAGAATCCTGTATTTCGTCCATATTCGAGGCACAGGAAGAAATTTACCGCAGGTATATGATAATATTCGTGTTGCTGGCGTTATGGTTACACACGCTGCATATTTACTCAAATACTGAGGAATCTCCAGCAGGGCCTTGCGTTGATGGATGAGCATTTGTTTGACTCGCGCAACTTGATGGAAGAGACGGAAGTGAATATTCTTGCAGTCCAGGTCAGGAACGGATCAAAAAAATTTAACAGGACAGAAATCTATGCAACTCTTTGAAGAAGCGAAAATTGGGAACATAATACTGAGAAATCGATTCATCCGTGCCTCCCTGTGGATGAAGGGGGCGAAAGAGGGCCATATTACTCCGGCACTGCAGGAGACCTATAACGATCTTGCTGTGGGCGGCGTCGGCCTTATTCTCAGCGGGTATATGTATATCAGCCCGGATGAAAGGCCCAACGTGGGGATGGTCGCGATCAGTGATGACAGTTTTATTCCGGAACTGAAGGCCTTTGTTGATGAGATTCATCAGCACGGCGGAAAAATCGCGGCGCAGATCTGTTACGGTGGCTCGCAGTCGGACCATCCAGATGCGGTGAAGATGAAGATGATCGGCCCCTCTGCGGTGAAAAACCGTGTCTCTGAAATTACCCCGAAGGAGGCGACAAAAGAGGATCTCGCTGCCATCAAAAAACAGTTTGCCGACGCCGCAGTGCGGGCGCAGAAGGCGGGGTTTGACGGTGTGCAGCTCCACGCCGCCCACGGTTATTTCCTCAGCATGTTCCTTACTCCATATTACAATCGCCGTACCGATGAATACAACGGGACCATTCACGACCGCGCGCGGATTATCTATGAAGTTGTGGAGGAGGTCGGCAAAGCGGTGGGGCCCGATTTCCCGGTGATGATCAAGATTAACCACGACGATTTCATGGATGAGGGCGAGGGACTGGTGTTTGAGGACGCCCTTGAGGTGATGAAACGCCTCGATACCATGGGGCTGGCTTTGATTGAGGTGAGTGGCTCCAACGGGAGTTCCGGTAAGGGGATGGGGCCAGCAAGAACAGAGATTATCCGTGAAGATGATCAGAGTTATTTCCGTGAAGCCACCGAAAAGATTGCCGCCGCGATAAAGACTCCGGTGTCGCTGATGGGAGGAAACCGCAGTATCAAGGTGATGACTAAAATTCTCAATTCCAGTGAGATTCGCTTCTTCTCAGTGGCTCGGCCACTGCTCAGTGAGCCGGACCTGATCAATCGCTGGGGGATGGATATGGGGTATCGACCCAAGTGTGTTTCCTGCAACCGCTGCGCGAAAACGACTCCCAATAGCTGTATTCTGAACCGTATGACGATGTAGGCGGAGAAGTTTTCGCAGAGAGAGGGGGAAAAAAGGGAGGCAGGAGATGGGAGAAAGGGAAAAGCAAAAGGCGGTAAGGCATTTTTTTACCGCGAAGAACGCGGAGGAAGGCAGGAAGGACGGGAAGCAGGAGGCAGGGAGACGCAAAAGGTCTTTGTAGAGATGACCAATTTGGGCGTCTCTACAGTGAAATTAATTTATCATCCTGTTTTATTCCCGTTGCAGGAGTGATCTCGCCTCGGCCGTCAGAGCAATGAGGTCTGTTCTGTCGACAAGAGAGATGTCAAACTTGCGGTTTAGTGCGGCAAAGTGCTTCAGGCCGAAACCGATCTTGTTGAGATAGGAGAAGACGCCGATGGCACCGGTGGAAAAATCATTTGCCTTCGGCCCATAAAGAGCCCGCAGATCGGCAAGGTCTGCAAAAATTTCTTCCACGGTCTTGCCGTATTCTTTGTACATGGGCGGGACCTCTCCCGCTTTAATCTGTTCTCCGATCTTCCTGGCGGTCATGGCTGCGGCCATTGAGGCGCGGCAGAGTCCAATGCCGGAAACGTGGCCATTACCGAAAGCCAGTCCCTTGTACACCTGATCTTCACTGGCAAAACCGCCGGTCATGACAATTGCGGGCAGTGGCATGCCTTCTTTTTTCAGGCGGGAACACAGCCTGACCACAACATCTTCCAGGCAGACCGTGGGCAGGGACCACTCATTCATCATCTTCGAGGGACTGTACCCCGATCCGCCACCGGCTCCGTCAAAAGTTATCATGTCCACATTTTCTGTACAGGCAATGCGCAGGACCCGCTCAATATCGACGGGATCAAAACCGGCCATCTTGAAATAGATGTTTCTGGCGCCCATATTCCGCAGGTCTTCAATGTGGCTGCTTAGCGTTTCTTCTGTCCAGAAGGGCAGACGGCCACAGGTATAGAAATTGGGGCAGACATTCTCGCGATACGCCTTCTGTACGGCGGGATCTGTCGGGTCAGGATGAACAATATCTCCACGTCCTTTTCTGCGTAACGCGGTTTCAAGATCTTTCACCTGCTTTACCGGCTGGATTCCCTTGGCGGCCTGGCCGAACTTTATCTCAATCGCCTCCGCCCCATATTTTTCAATGGCGATCCTCGGGACTCCAGCGAGGTCGTCATCGATATTGCACTGCAGTACAATCTGCCCATATCCACGGTTGTAGCGGCGGAAACAGTCAAGGGCCTGCCCGAGAAGCGGAAACTCTGTTATCTGTCCCTTTTCCATTCGCAGAGCGGTATCGTTGTTTCTCGCATCCTCGCCAATCACACAGGTTACTCCCGCCATGGCTGCCCCGGCAAAATAGTCCTGCCAGTTCAGCTTGATCAGTGCGGGAAGGATAAAAGGCCGCTCCATCCTGACCGGATGACGTGTGCCGTAGCTGCATTCGAGGTTTACGTTGAAAATCGTACACTCTTCACTGTTTGCCGGGGCTTTCTGCGCTCCGAAGACTCTGCCGTTTATATTGAAGTGCGAATAATCAACTGGATAATCTTTCTCTGAGGCAATCTGATTGTTTCCCGTGGTCATGGGGTAGACTGTCTGCGCCCCTGATACCGCCGCCTGGGCAATCTCACAGGTTCCCGCGCACTCGTCTGTGCAGAAGGAGCACATCCCGGATTGAGGGGAAATAAAGGAGCTTCTGTTTCTGGCAAAGGTAAATCCGGAGCTGAGTTTCGGTGACCAGGTCATGGCGCTGTCTCCTGTTGGTGTGGTGCGTTGTGATACTGTTACAACGGGTTGGGAATACAAGTGGATACAAAATAATAATATTCTGCAGAGAAAGATGTTTTCAAGGGTTCTTCACAGTCAAACTTTTTTATTGCAGATGTAGAGGGAGCCATGGGGCGGCTGTATCCTTAACGAGGAATCATTCAGCTGCTTATAATATGTTGAAGTATTTCTGAATCATAATCCGTGTTGGGAGGTTTTTTTTAGCCTGCAAAAAAGTGAAAATTTGCCGAAAAGACCCTGCTTCATGGTAGAATACATGATTTTGGGTATGACCTGATTTTTTATCTTTAAAGAAATGCTTATGCGTCTGGCATTGCAACTTCCAACCTCCAACCTCAAGCAATTAAATCCATGCTGCTACTTAACCGAAGTGAACTGCAACAAATACTGACTGAAGAGAGTGTGATCGACGCTGTTGAAGGTGGTTTTCGCGCCCATCAAAAGGGGGAGACGATCTCTCCGTTACGGATGCACGTTGACCTGAAAAAGACGTCTGGAATATATCTGTTGATGCCTTCCTTCCACAATTCCGGATCAGCTTTCGGAAGTAAAATTCTCTCTCTTTACGCTGCCAATCCAGCGAAAAACAAGCCCACCATCAGTTCAATGTATCTCCTGTGCGATGGCGAAGACGGCAGCTTTCAGGCAATAATGGACGGTGGATGTCTCACTGGAATGCGTACCGCCGCGGCATCTGCTGTGGCCAGCAAATACCTCGCACGGCCTGACGCAAAGGTGCAGGGAATCATTGGTACCGGCACCCAGGCAATGTTTCAGGCAGCTGCAATTGCAACGGCCTGTCCGTGTGAACGCCTCATTGTCTACAATATCCACCGGGACAAGGCTGTACAGTTTGCTGAAAAAGCTGCGTTGCGTCTGGGGATACCGGTAGACGTCGCTGCCTCAGTCAAAGAAGTCGGGCAGCAGGCCGATATCATCACCACCGTGACCTCTTCCAACTCTCCTGTTCTTGACTTGAGTGACGTTCGGCCGGGCTGTCATATCAACGCCGTCGGTGCCTTCAAACCCAGGATGCAGGAAATTGGTGGTGATCTGATAAAGGCAGCCCGGGTTGTTGTCGATTCCCTCGAAGCCTGCCTCGCGGAAACGGGCGACCTGCTTGTTCCTATCAATAACGGCAGCTACAGCGCTGAAGAAATCCATGGAGAACTCGGTGATCTTCTCCTCGGCAATATCTCAGGGCGGGTGAGTGACGATGATATTACCCTGTTTGAATCGGTGGGGCTCTCTTTTGAGGATCTGGTTACGGCTCAACTTGCCTTTACCCGCGCCCGCGAAAGGAATCTTGGCAGCGAAATCGACCTTACCCTGTGAGAGAACGGGGTAATTCACCAAAAAAATGGGCTGAGTGCGAATAATCAGGTATTGTTTTCCTGGGATCTTTACTGCGGTCCCAGGCCCTTTTAGATTTTCTCCTCTACTTCTCCTCCCGCTGCAAAAATGTGCGGCTGCTGCCAGCGAGCAGCGCCGCCATGATTGCCAGCACTCCTGCGACTGCAAATCCCGTCTTCAGACCAGCGTGATCCCCCACCAGACCGATCAATATGGGGATGCAGCCGGCTCCCATGAGAAAACCAATTGGAGCCCCGATTGATAGACCCATGCCGCGGAACGCCCCCTTACCAAGTCGTGCGTAGCAGGCAAAGCAGGAGGGGAAAAAGATGACAGCGATCAGCGGCTGCACGAAGATAAACGTCAGCAGCAGCCCTCCTGAGCAGATTCCGATGGGGACGGTCAGCAGCCCTGCCAGCAGCAGTGCTCCCGCCATCACCCGGCCGTTTCCGAAGTGATCCCCGAGCCAGCCCCCGATCAGTGGCATAACGATGGAGCCGATGCGTGAAAACGCCACGATGGAATTTGCATGTTCAACACTCATCCCATGCTCGTTTACCAGCAGCAGCGGCAGCATGGAGTAGATCCCCATGGTTGAACCGGCCGCGAAGGAGAGCATGACAGTGATACGCCAGAAGAGGGGACTGGTGAAGAAATAACGCACCACCTGCAGGCTGACCGGCGGTTGTTTACGTTTCGCGTTGCATCCGTGTTTGAGATAGAGCAGATTCCAGAAAAGGAGCAGCACTCCCAGTGCCTGCAGGCCGTGGCGCCATCCCATGAGAATGCCGAGCAGGCTGGCAATGAGCGGGGCAAGGACAAAGCCGAGGTTGGGAGCCAGCTCGTGAATGGACATTCCCCGGGTGAGCCAGGCTGCCGGGCTGATTTCTGCAATGGTCACCATTGCCGTCGGAAAGTAAAGACCGGACGCCAGACCTGTGAAAAGACCGGCGGCGAGGAAAGCGGACAGGTTGTGGCAGAGGGAGAAGAGAAACAGGCTCAGCCCCGTCAGCAGTCCGGAAAGGACAATTGTCCGTCGATTGCCGATTCTTGAGCTGAGGTTTGGGGCGAAGAGGATGGAGACGACATAGCCAAACATGATGATAAAAAAGAGTGAACCTTCCGCGCTGTGGCTGATGCTGATCTCCTTTTCAATAATCGGCATCAGGGGTGAGATGATCACCCGGGCAGTGAAGATAAGGAAAAAGATCGACGAGAGGAAGAGCAGGGATGGCAGTGCGCTGCGGAAACTGCCGCCGAGCTGCAGTTGAGAATCAGTTGATCCGGCCATTACAGGTCTCCATATCTTTGTGCTGCTTTGAGGTGCGAATTTTTTAAGATTCAGGGAAAACGGTGAAATTTAAGAACGGACCGCAGGAACGGGGGCGAACGCTGCAGGATGTCACTGGCAGGAAGCCGCAGGCTGGTAAGGTGCAGTGGGGGGATTATCGGGAGGCCAGAATACCTGATTTGAAAATGAGAGTGCTCTCTCCGGGGAAAGGGAGTGGAACATTTCGTGGCAAACGTACTTCCTGAACTCTTTGGGGTACCCTTTGGTAAAGGAGCTGGCAGGGCAGCACAAGAATGCAGTTCACAAAATACGAAGACTGTCGAAAACTAAAAAGCCCGGGTAACCTTCACTGTTGTTGTTGTTGTTGTTGTTGCCTGCTCTCTTGCGCTGCGACATCAACCATCACAGACAGTATATGGGCCCCGCCCCCCATAACGACCCCTTTTACCGGAGCAACATCACCGTAATCTCGCCCCCAGGCAACGGTAATATAGCGTTCATTGACAATTAAATTGTTGGTAGGATCCAGATCCACCCAGCCAAAATCGGGTACGAAAACAGAAAACCAGGCATGGGAGGCATCGGCACCAACCAGTTTTGGCTTTCCAGGCGGAGGAATTGTTTCCATATAACCGCTCACATAGCGTGCCGCAAGGCCAAGACCCCGCAGGCCGCTGACAGCAAGATGAGCGAAGTCCTGACAGACCCCCTTTCTCTTTATCAGCACCTGCTCGACAGTCGTGTCGACAGTACTTGCAGTCTTGTCGTAGGCAAATTCCGTGAAAATTCGCTGCATTAAATCGATGGCACCTTTCAGCACAGGCATCCCCGGGGGAAAAGACAGCCTGGCGTAAGCCGTTGCCATAGTATTGATGGTGACCAGCGGGCTGGCAAAGACAAATTGCGACGCCTCAAGTTCGATCGGTTGTTTGTGTTCTGCCAGCCGCTGTGCCACTCTTTCGTGAGGGACAGTTGCATCCGGTACCAACAGGAGTGGACGTGACGTCGTGACGATGCTGGTGGCAGACATTGCTAATTCATTATGCGGATGCTGGACCATGAACACATGAACCGTATTGCCAAAATAATCGGTTCGACAATGTAGATATTGGGGCTTGGGAACGATCGACAATTGACATTCAAGAACCTCCTGGTACGGTGTCGACCGAGGATGCAGTAAGAGTTCATTCTGAGAAAGTGAAGCTGGTGCAGAATACTTATAACTGGTGTTATGAATAATGCGATATTTCATACTGCAGGCTCACCTGAGATCATTGCGTAGTGGGGTGTGGCAGGGACACGACTGAGATAATGTCCACTGATTTCCATGGTGAAATCTTTTAAAAGAGCTTCCATCGAAGTAAGAAATGTTGCCAGCATTTCATTTTGAGGGCTGTTTTCACCACACTCTAGTTCTGTCAGATCGAGCAGGCGAACGGTTGTAAGCATTTTCAGGGCAATCCGTTCCTCAGCACAGAAAAATCGCCTCTTATTCTGCCGAGGCAGGTGTTCGACATGACTCGCAAGCTTGCTGAACTGGAACGCCAGCGACTTGGGATTGCTTTCATCAGCCAGCAGAAGGTCCAGTACCGGCGCCAATTGAAATGTGGATTTGTATCTGGCCCGATATGTCATAAGACTGTCAGATACTTCCAGCAGAGATTGCAAGGTGTTCCTGCTGTTACTGCAAATCTCAGGAAGACCGATTCGGATAAGAATTGCCAGATTCAAGGCCCGCTCGACCCTGCGGCCCATGTCGAGGAAGCGCCAGCCCAGGCCTCGAGTCATACTTTCCATGGCCAGTCCGCTAAAAGCACTCAGGGTGAATAAGGTCTTATCTAACAGCTCTAAAGGGTCACTGGATGGATTATTACCAAAATCCTCCAATCGGTTGATTGCCCGAGAAGAGTCCGTAGAGAGTCGATCACGCACATTCCGCGTCGTTTCCTGTACACGTTGCAAAATAAACACAACACTTTCCGGACGATCCTTTCGATACAGTGCATCACGGAGATATTCCACCAGTTCCCTGTAAAAGAGATGCTTGCTCTCCGTCGCAGAATTTTTAGGAATGATATTTTTCGTGCGAAGAATGTTGAGCAAAAACGGCAACTCTGGAATTTCCTCAAGTCGATCTTCACCTGATAATCTTAAATATACTGCGCGTAACAGGCGTATCAGCCCTTCGGCACGCTCAAGATAACGTCCCAGCCAGAGGAAGTTGTCGGCCACCCGGCTGGGGAGATCATTACTGCGCTTGAATTCGGCGACGGTATGGAATCCATTCATCATGGAAAAAGGTTCGATCGGGTTGTCCGACAACACCCAGATGTCCTTACTCTGCTGTTGTTCCGGAGAACCTGTTTTGAGTGTTTCAACATCACCTGCGGTAATCGCCAGACCTCCCGGCATAACAGAGAAGCCCTTCTCCGTTGCGCAGGCAAAAACCCGTACAACATTATAACACTGACTGGCACCCCCGAGATCCCATGTTGGAGCCAGAGAGGGAATAACGGGAGCGGAAATCATATACCCTGATGGATTTGTTCTTATTTTCGCCATCAAATCAGCTGATTGATCGACTACGGCTGATGTATCCATGGCCGGACCGACGGTCAACTGGTGCAATTGGGCTATGGCCTGATTGAGTCCGTCACTGTTGCCGCACCACCAGGCGGGGTGGTTTTCCAGCAGCAACTCTGTGCCAAGCAATTGCTGGCAAAGCAGAGGAAGGAAAGTCTTTAATATTGGCGTATCGACAAAGCCGCTGCCGATGGGATTAACGATATCGATGTTTTGTTCACGACATACCTGGATGAGCCCGGCCACTCCATTGGCCGTTTCACTTCGCAGGGCAAAGGGGTCGCTGCTGAGATCGGGAATGTGACGGAAGATGGCCTCCACAGGCTCAAGTCCGGCCAGTTTTTTTAAAAAGACCTTCCCGTTGCGGACGGTGAGATCCTGCCCTTCCACCAGTGGGTATCCGAGATAGCGGGAGAGCAGGGCGTGTTCGTAGTAGATACGGCTGTCAGGGCCCGGAGAAAACAGCACAATACCAGGGTCTTCTTTCCGAAGAGAGGCTCGTTGGATCAGGGCGCGGTGAAAGGTCTGGAAAAAAGGTGCTAACCGACGAATCTGGGTTTTATGGTAGAGCTCGGAAAACACCCGTGACATGACAATGCGGTTTTCCAGGGCATAGCCAATACCCGCAGGGTTAGAAGCATAATCACGCAGTACTCGAAAACGACCATCAAAACCACGATAGAGGTCTACGGCATAAAAGGTCAGGAAACGATTCCCAGAAGGCTGAATCCCATGGCAGGAATGCAGAAAGTTGGGGTTTGCAAAGACCAGCTCAGAAGGAATACTGCCATTTTTTAACAACGCCTGGGGCCCGTAGGTATCCGCCAGAACTTTTTCGAGTAACAGGGCCCGTTGTATCACCCCCCCCTCGATCCCTGTCCATTCCTCCTCTGAAATGGGCAATGGAATCATATCAAGCGCCCAGGAGGTGGTCCGTCTGGTGGAGTCATCGAAGGGGTTTATCGTAGCGCCATCTTCATGGCGCATGTGCCTGACTCTTTCATGGTGTTGTCTGAGCTCCGCAAGATCTTTGCCGTTCAATGCGTTAAGAATCGGCTGCCAGTGGCTGCGGGGCTGAGCCTTGCCAGAAAATGCTTCACAGTAGACATTTTCTGGCAAGGCTTCCATGTCAAAGAGAGGTGTTGGGCTGACTTCTTGACCGGAAGAACCGTTAAACTCTGTGTTGCTCATAATACTGCTGCCTCATTGCGGTTTTGGCCACATAACGAGCGACATAATTGCCGCTTCCGTCGCGTATTTACCGTTTTGGGGTCCGCAAATCAAGAGTATAAGGAAAATAGTGATTGGTTTCCTCAGAAGGCACAGTCCCTGAATTGCCAGGTGTATGACCATGGGGAATGAATCGGGCATTTCGTCGTCCTTCAGCCTCATAGGAATTAACCGGAAAATCTTCAGCACTGCGTCCGCCGGGATGGCCAACATGATATTGACAACCACCCACTGCCCGCCCGGTCCACGTATCAAAGAGATCAATGGTAAGCGGGGCATGGACGCCAATGGTCGGGTGATAACAAGACGGTGGCTGCCACGCTCGATAACGTACTCCCCCGACAAATACCCCTGTCGTTTGCGTCGGCTGCAATGGAACGCGGCGGCCATTACAGGTAACAATATAGCGTTCCTCTGTCATCCCGGAGACTTTTATCTGGATCCGTTCAAGAGAGGAGTCAACATAACGCGCTGTGCCACCACTTCCCTGCTCCTCACCCATTACATGCCAGGGCTCCAGAGCCTGGCGCAATTCGATGTCCATCCCCTGGTAGTTTACCCTGCCGTAAATTGGAAAACGGAACTCAAAATGTGGATGGAAAAAATCCATGGATACTGGATATCCTGCCTGATTAAGTATCTGTAAAACATCGGCAAAATCGTCGTGAATCATTTGCGGAAGCATAAAGCGATCGTGCAATCGGGTGCCCCAGCGGACCAAATTCTGACGATATGGTGTTTGCCAGAACCAGCTGACAAAAATTCGCAGCAGAAGTTGCTGGGCAAGGCTCATCCGGGCATGGGGGGGCATTTCAAAGGCGCGAAACTCAAGCAAACCCAGTCGTCCTGTCGAACTGTCCGGTGAATAAAGCTTGTCGATACAAAATTCTGCTCTGTGGGTATTACCGGAAACGTCCACAAGAAAGTTTCGATACAGTCTGTCAACCAGCCACGGGGGACAGGGAGAATCAGGATTTGTTTGTCTATCCTGCTCGGCAAAGGCTATCTCCAGCTCATAGAGGCTGTCGTTTCTCGCTTCATCTATACGTGGCTGCTGGCTGGTTGGGCCGATAAAAAGACCGGAAAACAAAAATGACAGTGAAGGGTGATTATTCCAGAAGGTCACAAAGCTGCGCAGCAGGTCAGGCCTGCGTAAAAAGGGGCTGTCTGCCGGAGTGGCGCCACCAATGACAATATGGTTCCCGCCGCCTGTGCCTGTATGACGACCATCGACCATAAATTTTTCGGTACCGAGTCGGGTCTCCCGTGCCAGATCATAGAGTGTAGTGGTACAGGCAACCATCTCCCGCCAGCTGTGCATGGGTTGAATGTTGACCTCTATAACACCTGGATCCGGAGTTACTTTCAAACTCTCCAGACGGTAGTCCTGGGGAGGTGCATATCCTTCAAGGACTACTGGCAGTTTCGTCTTTTTAGCGGTTGCTTCTATGCAGCTGACCAGGTCCAAATATCCCTCAAGCGAGGTGACAGGCGGCATGAAAACGTATAGCCGTCCATCGCGGGGTTGCACAACGAGTGCTGTTCGAACCAGCCAGGCTGCTGATTCGCCAGCCACAGGCTGGGGATCTTTAAAGGGTTCGGGCTGGGCGTTGATGTCATCGCCTGCTTTAATTTTTTGAGAAGCTTTATCCTTTTTAACACCCCTGCCTTTTGGATCGGCTTTGTCTTTTTCGCCAACGGGCAGTGGTTCCCGGTCAGCCATGGGATCCAGTGTATATTCAACCGGAAGATCTTTTTCGTCAACCCAGGGTAAAGAGTCGAGTGGCAGACGCAGGCCCACGGGAGAATCTCCCGGCAACAAAAACATGTGCTCAGATCTGAGAGGCCATGGGCCACTTTTCCACGAACCATGCTGCAGTGGTAAGACATACCCCACGACCGCGCCAAGACCACGCTCAAAAGCGTTGACCATCCGCTTTCTCTCCTCGGGATCCTCTAATTTGGGATTGGTGGGATCAACATTGACCGGCAAATTCCTTTCTTTAAGCAGGTAATACAGAGTATCCTCAAAACTTTCACGGATGTATTTTTTGTTCACCTTGAGGGTGCCAGCCAGGGTGTTGATAAAAGTGTTGGCCTCAGTGATACCAAAACCATAATCCACGTCAAAATCAGCCATCCACTTATCGTCTTTCCATATCGGCTCGCCGTCTTTTCTCCAATAGCAGCCCAAAGCCCATCTGGGCAGAGATTCGCCGGGATACCATTTCCCCTGACCGTAATGCAGGAATCCCCCTGGAGCCCAGGCCTTTTTCAATTTTTTAATAAGCGTTTCAGACAGCCCCAGTTTCTCTTTACCAAGTGCGTCCGTAGTCCACTGGGCGCTTTCCATATCATCAATAGATACAAAGGTCGGCTCGCCTCCCATACTTAACCGGACGTCTCGATCCAGAAGTTCCTGATCAACCTGGTCACCAAGTTTGACGATATCCGTCCAGACATTTTCTGGATAAGGCCGGGTAGAGCGTGGTGCTTCAAGAATGCGGGTAACAGACATGGAGTGGCTGAATTCCACCTCACAGTCATCCAATGCCCCCGTTATGGGGGCCGCACTCTGGGGCTCGGGCGAGCAGGCAAGAGGAATATGGCCTTCCCCGGCAAAGAGTCCTGATGTCGGGTCCATTCCCACCCAGCCAGCGCCGGGGAGATAGACTTCAGTCCAGGCGTGCAGGTCGGTAAAATCGACTTCAGTGCCGGATGGCCCGTCCAGAGATTTAACATCCTGTTTCAGCTGGACGAGATAGCCGGAAACAAAGCGGGCAGCCAGACCAAAATGCCTGAGAATATTGACCAGCAGCCAGGCGGAGTCCCGACAGGAACCACTTCGCAGTTGCAGTGTCTGTTTACAGCTCTGCACATTTGGTTCCATGCGAATAAGATACTTGATGTCATTGCTCAACTTCGTATTCAAGGCCACCAGAAAATCAATTGTTCGCCGGGGAGTACAATTAATTTCTTTAAGGTACTTTTTGAGTCTTTTGCCAGCCTCATTTTTTGCCAGATAAGGAATCAACTCCTCCTTAAGATCCTTTTCATAGGTAAAGGGGAATTGCTCTGCATCCGGTTCCAGAAAATAATCAAAAGGATTAATAATGATCATATCTGCCACCAGATCGATTTCCACCTCAAACTTGTCCGTTTTTTTCGGAAATACCAGGCGCCCCAGGTAATTGCTGAAAGGATCCTGCTGCCAGTTGATGAAATGCTCTGCGGGCGTCACCTTCATCGAGTAACTGAGGATGGGGGTCCGGCAATGGGGAGCCGGACGCAGGCGTACTATCTGCGGTGCGAGATTGATGGCGCGGTCGTAACTGTAGGCTGTCTTATGATTTATAGCGATATGGATTCCCACCAGTATTCCTTATAATATTAAATTATCGGGACATTGTTTCCCTTCCCGGCTTTCTTCCTGTTTTCCGGAGTTGGATCAGGATTGCAGAATTGTCTGCGATTGCTCATTAGTTGTCGTGGTGGCCTGGGGTTCGATATTAAAGAACGTTGTGCTGATTGTACCCCCCATCGTGTTAAAACGACGCTGCAGATTGTCGAGAAACTCGTGGAGACCGGAATCAATGACCTCGTCAATATCAGTGTACTCAAGGTCCGCCTTGAGTCGGCCCAGATGCTTTTCGGCGCTATTGGTGACCGAACCCTGCGGGGTGCCGGTAATCCGGTGCAGATAGACCTGCGCTCTGGCGATACAATAGTAGATGGAGCGAGGAAAATTTTTGTCAAAGATTAAAAAAGAAGCAACATTTCGGGGGGTTATATTATGAAACTCTTTTCGGTACATTTCAAAGGCACTGGCCGAACGAAGCACCGATATCCATTGAATATTGTCAATGGGGGTGTTCACTAAATCTGCCTGTGGGAGCAACATGAAATACTTAACATCCAGGATCCGTGATGTTTTATCCGCCCGTTCGATCATCACGCCGATCCTGGCAAAATTCCATGCCTCCCCGTGACTCATGGTGCTGTCCAGCAACCCGGTGAACAGATGACTGCGCATTTTAATAATGTTGTAAAAGCGATCAGGATCCTGCAGGGCCATCTTAATGCTTTCTTCCTTCATCAGCTCCAGATAGAAATTATTCAGATGCTCCCACATTTCCGAGGAAATGATTTCACGAATGGAGCGGGCGTTTTCCCTGGCAGCAGCCACACAACTGAGGATAGAGTTGGGATATGTTCGATCAAAGGTAAGAAACCAGAGGACTGCTTCCTGGTTATAGTCAGTTTCGTTTTCCTCAAACAGCTCTTGATCTCCGGTGGTCATTACCAGCGGTAACCAGTGTTTATCCTTTTCTGAAGGCATATCCAGCAGTAAATTGAGATTTACTCCGATAAAGCGAGCCACATTTTCTGCACGTTCGATATATCGGCACATCCAGTAAATTGAATTGGCGACACGACTCAGCATTCCCTTCCTCCTATGATTGATGTGGTAACAGAACCCAGGTATCTTTACTTCCGCCGCCCTGGGAGGAGTTAACTACAAGCGATCCTTTTTTTAATGCCACTCGGGTCAGGCCACCCGGCTGCACGTAAATATCCTTACCAAAGAGGATATAGGGCCGCAGGTCGACATGACGCCCCTCGATGCGATTGCCGACAATGGTTGGCACCCGCGACAGTGAAAGGGTTGGCTGGGCAATATAATTACGCGGGTTGGCTATAATCAGTTCGGTAAACTGTTCCCGCTCTGCTTTCGTGCTGTGCGGTCCAATCAACATGCCGTAGCCACCGGACTCATTGGCGGCTTTAACCACCAGCTCTTCAATGTGGTCAAGAACGTATGCCCGGTCTTTTTCTTCCCGACAAATATAGGTGGGAACGTTGGGTAAAATAGCCTCTTCACCGGTGTAATATTTTATAATCTCAGGCACATAAGCATAGATAACCTTATCGTCGGCAATGCCGGTACCTGGAGCATTGGCCATGGCAATCCGACCTTTTTTGTACACATCCATCAGGCCCTTAACGCCAAGGAGTGAATCCGGTCGGAATACCGAGGGGTCAATAAAATCATCGTCAATACGCCGGTAGAGCACATCGATACGCTTCAGGCCCCTGGTGGTCAACATGTGGACAAAACCGTCAGATACCACCAGGTCGCGTCCCTCGACCAACTCCACGCCCATCTGTTGCGATAAAAAAGAGTGTTCAAAATAAGCACTGTTGTACATGCCGGGAGTGAGTACGCCAATAGTTGGCGACTGCATCTCATCTGGTGCCAGATATTCCAGCATCTCCAGCAATTTTCCAGGATAATCGTCTACCTGCCGCACTCGGGACTTTTCAAAAAGCTGGGGGAAGGTACGCTTTAAGACCTGGCGATTCTCCAGCACGTACGAAACGCCGGAAGGACAACGCAGATTGTCTTCCAGCACGTAAAAACAACCGTCACCGCCTCGTACCAGATCTGTGCCCGTTACATGGCACCATATTCCGCGGGGGGGCGTGAAGCCCTCACATTCCTTTCGATATGTCCGGCTGCTGAGAATCAGATCTTCAGGGACAACGTTGTCTTTCAATATCTTTTTGTCGTTATAGATATCCTGAATAAATTCATTCAGGGCAAAGATGCGCTGTTTGAGACCGGCTTCAATCTTCTCCCATTCATTACTGGGAATAATGCGCGGGATCAGGTCAAAGGGAAAAATCTTTTCAGCCCCTTCATCCTTGCCATACACGTTAAAGGTGATGCCCATTTTAAGCAGTAAAGCTTCAGCGGCTTTCTGACGAAGGGTCAGATCTCCCTCCGGCAGTGAGTTTATCTTCTCCACCAGTAACTCAACTCCGGGTCGGGGAATACCTTTTTCGTCAATCAGCTCATCATAAAAGCCTTCATGATCATCATTCCTGAATATTTCCATCAAACCCTCCTTTTTGAAGTGTAATAAACCCTTTAAAATACCTTGAAACAGCTTGTATTTCGGTCACATTCGAGGGCCAGGAGAATATGGGCGAAAGACTGGTTATTCAAGGGACCCTTTATGCTTCACGTGCTATTTTATCATTGCCTGCGACTGTTCATCGTCTATTCGTTCTACACTGACTCTTTGCTGTGTTGGATACGCCGCAGGTCCAAACTGGTTATAAACAGCAACATCTGCAGCGTCACGACCATAACCAAGAACAACATATCCACCTTTCACTTCGCGCTGAGTCGCGTCGAAGGTATACCAGCGCCCAGCCAGGTACGCCTCGAACCAGGCGTGCAGATCCATAGGCTGCAGGCCATAAAGATAGCCAACAACCATCCGTGCGGGAATGCTCAGACTGCGGCAGAGTGCTATTGCAAGGTGGGAGAGATCACGACAGACGCCCCATTTTCGGGAATTAACTTCCACCGCTGAGACGGGGCTGTCATCCCCACATGATTCAAAACGGATATTCTTGCGTACCCAGGCGGCTATGGCTGAAACTTGATTGTAACCAGGCAGTTGTCCCTCCGTAATGGCTGCGGCCATCTGGCCAAAATGTTCTGTCTCGCAATAACGACTGGGAAGCAGGTACAAAAGCACGTCGTCGGGCAGATTTTGGATCTCGACAAAAGGAGCGTCCTCAGCCCGGTCGACACTGTCGGCCAGGATTACTTCAGCACCGGTATTTATAGAAAAAGTACCTGGTGGGGCTGTCAAGCGTTGGCAAAGGTTGCCATAAGTATCGGTAAATTCAGATACAGGTCCTCTTGGCATGACGGTGTATTTCTCCCTGACTATCCATTGCTGCGCTCCGCTGCGTGGTCGCAGCATCAGCACAAATGGCGTCGGCACAGTAATTTCAAACGTTAAATCACACGTTGTATATAAGTGCATCTTCCCTCTCCCATGACAGTGTTTCCTTCGCCAATTCGCGAATGCCGGTAACACACCTGTTTATTCGTTATGTGTCGCATTCTTTCAACATGTTCCTGTCTTTATTTTCTTGGGCAATAAATATTTATAGCAATATTCGTACCAAAAACAAAAGAAGTTGTCACGTCCCTTGTCGCGGCGTATGGTACATCAAATATTTGCAGAGCAGATGTGATTTGTATGCAACTTTGTGAGTATCTCTTCCCTCAAAGAACAAAAATGTCATTTTTAAAGTACGACCAGGAAGAAAAAATAGTCCGACACTCTTCTGGGAACCTTGAAACAGCTTGTATTTTTGTTCATATGTGAGGCACAGGAGGAACTCAAGTACACGCATATGGCTGATATTTATAGTATTTGTCATTTGAAAATAACGTTAATATGGGAAAAAGAATCTAAATTCGACAGGCTCCTGGCGCTTGCCCCCGATGATAAATTTTTGACTGTAACGAAGAAAATGGGCGATTATCCAAGGTACCCGTAACGGCAGCTAATCATTACCCTTGAGAAGGTTTCTATTTTGCATCTCTGCGATATAGAGTCCTGGTTGGTGTCGCTCCCGGCAGTTCCTGCAGTCTGTTGATAAATATTGACGGGAGGAGTGAACTTTTCTCAAATCCATAAAAATATGCAGGGTATAGCCTGCATGACAATGCGGAAGATATTGAGCGTATGAAAACCTCTGAGAAACTCATTATTCTGGCAGGCGCTGCTAAATATGATGCCTCCTGCTCTTCAAGTGGAAGCAATCGAAACAGTGACGGAGACGGTACAGGCAATGCTGCCGAGAGCGGTATCTGTCATAGCTGGTCTGCGGACGGCAGATGTATATCTTTGCTTAAGATATTGATGAGCAACGATTGTCTGTTCGATTGCAGGTATTGCCTCAGTCGTCGCTCCAATTCACAGGAACGGGCAACATTCACCTCCGAGGAGATCGCCAGCCTTACCATCAATTTCTATCTGCGAAATTATATAGAAGGTCTGTTTCTGAGTTCAGCAGTCTACGCATCACCTGATAAGACCATGGCGGATATGATAGAGGTCTGTCGACTCTTAAGGCATAAACATGCATTCAACGGTTATATTCATCTCAAGATTATCCCCGGCGCTGCCGCTGATCTGGTTCAGCAGGCGGGGTTTCTTGCAGATAGACTGAGCGTCAATATAGAATTTCCCTCTGAAGCATCGCTGAAGCGATTGGCTCCGCAAAAATCAAAGATGAGCATACTCGCTCCGATGAAACAGATTGGCGATAACTTTACCGGTTTTCAGCTCGAGCGAAAGAAGAGCCGAAACAGTCCCGTTTTTTGTCCGGGGGGGCAGAGTACCCAGATGATTATCGGCGCGTCGGGAGAGAGCGATTTTCAGATCCTCAACCTGACGGAAAGTCTCTATAATAAAATGAGTCTGAAACGGGTCTACTATTCGGCTTATATCGCCGTCAACGAGGGGCTCTATCTTCCTGCGTTGACGACCGCACCTCCTCTTCTTCGCGAACATCGACTGTATCAGGCCGACTGGCTTCTCAGGTTCTATAAATTTCAGGCCCATGAAATTCTCTCTCCCGCTTTTCCCAACCTTGACGATCGTCTCGATCCCAAGGCTGCCTGGGCGCTGCGTAATTTTGATCTCTTTCCCATTGATATCAATCGAGCAAGCTATGAGGAGCTGCTCCGCATCCCCGGTGTTGGTATTCTTTCAGCCCGGCGTATCATTAAAACCCGCAGGGTTGCTGCCATTCGGGAACAAGATCTCAAGAAAATCGGCCTGGTACTGAAGAGGGCTAAATATTTTATTACCATTAACGGCAAATATCCGGCGCGATCATCTCTTTCCCATCACCAGCTGGTTGATGCCATGTGCAGGGCAGAGTCACCTGCCGCCCGAAAACTTTTGCAGAACAGTCGCCAACTGCGGCTCTTTTAGTATGGACACGACCATATACCTCCATGACGGATCCTTCGAAGGATTGCTGCACGCCGTCGCAGCAGCGGTTAAGTCAAAAGAGGGAGTTAAAGGCATTTATGCTGAAAATGGCTATTCTCGGCAAATTTTTGATAGACATATACGCATACAGACGGATGGGCAACAGGCTCTCCGGCTTTTCGATTACCTCAAAAAACTTAAAGGTTCCGCAGCCCGGTATGCGTTGAATGGCTATTTAAGCGATGATCGTGACGTGGGAATTCATCTCTACTGGCTGGTAAGGGAATGTCTGGCACGAGGTCCTCAGGCCACAGAATTATACACCCATGATTCTATCCGATATCTCGATAAACTCTCACAAAAGGTTGGGAAAGAAGCGCACAGGCTTACAGGGCTTATTCGATTCAGAATACTGGAAGATGGTCTGCAGTACGCTCCTTTCGAATCGGATTGTAATGTGATCAGCTACTGTGCCCGGCATTTCAGAAAGAGGTTGAAAAATCGGCAGTGGATACTTCACGACATTCGGCGAAATTATGCTCTTTACTGGGACTGTTCTTCTCTACAGGAGATTGCCATCGAAGACGACTTTACCAAACACGTGCGGCAATACGGTGAACTCCCCGATGCCCGGATAAGCCATGATGAACAGCTTTACCAGGCACTCTGGAAGTCTTTTCATGCGGCAATTGACAATAAAGACAGAAAAAATATTGAGTTGCAGAGACGACTCATGCCTCGACGTTACTGGAAATATCTGAGTGAAATGAGGGACTAGCGCACTCCTGGGTACCCTCTCGTCACCCAGCATATCGACAATATTGGTTCCTTGAAACAGCTTGTATTTCGTTCATATTCGAGGCACAGAAAGAAATTTATTACAGCCATGTTTGATCACGGAGTCTATCGCTTACCTGGGGTATAGCGCTTACCTCGACGTCTCGTTCCTCGCTTTGTCGGAGGATAAATTTTTTACTGTAGCGAAGAAGATGGGCGAAAGACTGGTTATTCAATGTCGTCTGTACTTATTAACCCGGCGGGCATTGAAGTTTAAATTTACAAATCTTTAGCGATCTATTATCAGGAGGTTGGTATCAACTCGAGTGGATCTCCTTCTCCGCCGGATTACTATCCAGTGTTGCTGGCCAGATTTTTCATTGTGAATGTGCAAAACAAGAAAGGTTGAAAATGGTAAAAAATAATAAATCCCTGGAAATTCTCAGTGAACTCATAGCACAAGAGAAAAATATAGAATTAACAAAATTCATTGAAACACTCAGCCCCCAGGATACAGCCTGGACCATTTCAAGACTAAGTGAAGATGACAGGCTTCGTCTACTTAGTTTGTTAAGCCCTGGAGATGCCGCTGATGCGATAGAAGACATGCCAGAAGCTCAGGCAGCAGATATGGTCGAGGATATGCCGTCTGCACAAGCTACTGCAATATTGGAGGAACTCGCCAGTGATCATCTCATTGATGTCCTGGGTGAAATGGAGAGCAGTGCCAGTGATGCTATTTTGTCGAATATGGCTCCCAATGACGCCGAAGAAGCAAGGCTCTTGCTGGCTTATGATAGAAGTTGTGCCGGTGGATTGATGATCTCGGAGTTTCTTGCGTATTCAGCTGACAGTACAATCAGTGATGTTCTGGATGATTTACAAAAAAATCGCGAAGAATACGTTGATTACAATGTGCAGTATTTTTATGTGACTGATGAGAGTAAACAGCTGGTGGGTGTCCTTCGCATTCATGATCTTCTTTTTCCAGCCAGAAACACTAAACTTGCTGAGATCATGCTGAAATCACCTCTTACTGTGTCAGATACGGCTACTCTGAGAGAGTTGAAAGAGTTTTTTGAAGATCATCATTTATTGGGTGCGCCTGTTGTGAACAGCAAGGGTAAATTCGTGGGTGTGGTTTTGCCCAAAAGTATTGAAGAAGCTGACAACGACCAGCATACAAAGTCTTTTTTGCAATTAAGTGGAATTATTGGTGGTGAAGAATTTCGAACGATGCCTTTGCTCTCACGCTCGGGACGTCGCTTGTCATGGCTAAGCCTGAATATTGTACTCAATATAATCGCTGCCAGTGTTATTGCTCTCTACCAGGATACTCTTGCAGCAGTTATTACATTAGCTGTATTTTTACCAATGGTGAGTGACATGAGTGGTTGTTCTGGTAACCAGGCCGTAGCGGTTTCCATGCGTGAGCTTTCTCTTGGTCTGGTTCGGCCAAAGGAGCTGCTTTGGGTGCTGGGCAAAGAAGCCAGGATTGGAATAATTAACGGTTTGGTGCTTGGGATGTTGCTTGGCGGAGTTGCCTTTTTATGGAAAGGAAACCCCTGGCTTGGACTTGTTGTTGGTGGAGCCCTGGCTGCAAATACACTCGTTTCTGTCAGTCTTGGCGGAATGTTACCCCTGATTTTGAAAAGGTTCAAACTCGACCCGGCTCTTGTTTCAGGCCCGCTCCTGACCACTGTCACAGATATGTGCGGCTTTTTCTTCGTCTTGAGTTTTGCCAGTGTTGTTTTGTCAAAATTAGGAGGAATGTGAATATTGTGAGGTGATTACAGTGTTAGTTTCTGCAATCACCTCACAATTCCAGCTGTCAGCTCGGATTTCTCATCTCTCAGGCCCCGCACTCTCATAGAGTTGCGTCATGAGAAACAATGTCCCTGGAGAAATTCGAGTTATTCCTCAGGTGGTTCGGTTAAAAGAACACTTGAGCCTAATTCTTCCATAACCTGTTGCTCAAGGCCATCTTCTTTTGCTCGCAATTTTTCGAATTTATCAGGGCTGTATTTTCTCGGTAATTTGCCGAGGTTGCAAATAGGTTCCCCTGGACTGATGGAGGGCAGGCTTGTCATCCCCATCACGACACCATTGAATGGTGCATGAATGGTACTTTGTCCCTCTCCAATAATGGTTGTATTTGTCGCAAGAGGTTGATCTTGTTCTACGATATCACCGGGTTTAATATGGAAATCGAGAAATCCACCTTGATCTGCTCTGATCCATTTCGATTTCTCAATGACTATTTGATAGGGAGGTCTTTCTATTTCAGTGTTCAGCATTTTGAGTTCGATCAGTACATTTTTTATTCCACGAACTGCCGTTTCTACAATGCCAGGTTCTACTTTCCAAACCTCCCCACCTTCCATTATGATAGTTGGGCACCCGGCAGCAGAGGCTTCCCGGCGGAATGAATTTTTAGGTCCCTTTCCGTTAATTATGATCTCTGAACCAAATGCTTCAGCAATTCTGCGAACTTCAGGATTATCCAGGTCGGCTCGAACTGTAGGGTAATTTGTCCGTCGGACTGATGCAGTATGTAAATCGATGCCATAATCACACCGCGTTACGATCTCGTTAAAAATTGTAAATGCCATTCGACCGGCAAGACTGCCATCGGGAGAACCAGGAAACGAACGGTTCAAATCGCGACGATCCGGCAGGTAGCGGGAGTGTCGTTCAAAGGCAGGTAAATTCAGAACCGGAATTAATACAATTGTCCCTTTCAATAACTGAAATTTATCATCCTGGATCAATTGACGAACTGCTCCACAACCATTAATTTCATCACCGTGTAAAGCGGCTGTAACAAAAACGACAGGACCCTCTTCGATTGCACGACGAATGTGAATCTGTATTTCAACATTCATACTGCTATAACTTTCGCCTATAGTAAGATGAACATTGCGAGCTTCACCTGGTGCTATTTTTTTACCAAACCAATCAGAAATTGATTTTTTAGGCCCTGGTTTACTCATCTTTAGTCATTCCTTTATCAGGTATTGAAACAGAGTTGGTTGTCCCTGATTCTTTGTGGACCTCATCGGCTACGGGGAGTTCGGGTAAATCCTTCACTGCAGGGCGTCGTTTCCGACGGATTTTTCCTGGGGTCATATCACGCATTCGCTCGAGTTTACCAAAACAAAGCAGACGATCTCCTGCGGTTAATTCTCGCGCAGGTTTTGGGTTAGGGATTACTTTTGTATCTCTATGGAGAGTCAATACTACAATATCTTTTTCTCGTAAACCTGATTCCTTAATCGTTTTCCCTATATATTCTGAACCATCAGGTATATAGATTTCAGCAACTCCGTAACCACTGCTTACTGTTAATCGTTGGCGGAGATCAATTTCTGAAAAATTCACCTGAGCAGCAATGTAATCAATTATAGAACCAGCAATATCAAGTTGTGTGCACCCCTCAATTCCTTCTAAACCAGGGGAAGAATTGACTTCCATTATCTGTGGCCCATCTTTTCCTTCAAGAAGATCTACTCCTGCCACTCGAAGGCCTAAAATTTGGGCTGCTCGAACAGCGGTCTCTTTGTAAACATCATCAAGTTCTACAGGTTCAGTGATCCCACCTCTATGAACATTACTGCGAAACTCCTGTCCTTGAGCTACTCTCCGCATTGCACCTACTACTCTATCACCAACAACAAAAGCTCGGATATCCCTTCCCTTACTCTCTTTAATAAATTTCTGGATGAGAACACTCTGTTTCTGGCTCTGTAAAAGTTCTATGATTCCAGCAGCAGTACTGAGTGAAGTTGCTAATATAACACCAATTCCCTGGGTTCCTTCAATCAATTTTATTACAACAGGAGCTCCGCCTACACGCTCAATTGCGGGGAGAACATCTTTTTTATCTCTGACAAAGGTGGTTTGGGGAATGCCGATAGAGTGGCGACTGAGTATTTGTAAACTTCGCAATTTATCTCTTGAAGTAGAAATACTAACGGAAGAGTTGGCGCAAAATACATCCATTTGTTCAAATTGTCGTACAACTGCGGTGCCATAGTAGGTGATTGATGAGCCTATTCTTGGTAATACTGCATCATATTGAGAAAGGCGCTTTTGGCGAAAATACAGTTCAGGCATCCCCTGATCCAGATCAATGGCAAATTTCAGGGTATTTAAAACTTTAACGTTATGTCCACGTTCTATAGCAGCTTCACGAAGTCTGCGTGTACTGTAACAGTTAGGGTTACAAGAGAGAATAGCCAGTTTCATGAGTGTCCTTATTTTTGAAATTCGGAATCAATTTTTATCGAGTCCTTTTTTAAATTATTTTTTTTCGCCATCTTTTTCCGTTCTGGCCTGCCACCATAATAAGAGTTGCCTGCATCAACGAGAAATCTTCCTCTGAATGCTTCCCGCCCGAGAAGCATCCTGAAACCCATATTATCTCGACTCGCAAGTGTCAATTCAACAGGCCATCTTTCATCAAGAAATTCGATCTCTACCATTATCACAGGGCGCATTTTTGCAACACCACTTGAGCTTTTAACAGATCTGAATTCAAGAATTTTTGCTTCCACAACAATATTTTTTTCCTGTGATCTCTGGAGGGGATGAACTTTAAATCGAACCCATTGATTCCCATCCCGATCAAAGGTATCCACATCGAAAGCGTGCAATGATGACGATCTTGCTCCGGAATCGACTTTTACTTTTATAGTTTCAATTCCAAGTTCAGGGAGGGCTACCCACTCTCGCCATCCAATAACTGGCAAATGTATATTTTTTAGTTTGGCCATCTGTCCTTATTCCCTATTTATGGGTATCATGAATAATCTTGTATTACGTTCATATTCGAGGCACAGGAGAAAATTTACCGAAGGTATAACTTTGATATCGAAGTATAGTGCTTACCTCGACGTCTCGTTCCTCGCTTTGTCGGAGGGAAAATTTTTTACTGGAACGAAGAAGATGGGCGAAAGGCTGGTTATTCAAGGTTCCCTTCAGTGATAAATAGTCTTTTTGACACAATTACTGGTCACAAGGAGACATTGACGCTGAATAATAGCAGACTCAGAAGACTCTGGCTAAAAAAATTTGATATAGCGACTCTTTCTCAAGAGGAGATCGCCAACGAAGTTCTGTCGTTGATTTTGACACCGAGAAAGGTTTTTAAAAGAGTTGACCACTGGAAGTCTTCACTGGCAAACGTCTTGCACTTATGAGCACCTTGAAACAGCGTGTATTTCGTTCATATTCGAGGTGCAGGAGAAAATTTACCACAGGCATATGGATGACATCGGAGTCCAACACTTATCTCGACGTCTCGTTCCTCGCTTTGTCGGAGGATAAATTTTTTACTGTAATGAAGAAACCGGGTGAAAGACTGGTTATTCAGGGTACCCTTATTCCTTGAATCCAGTGTTGACTTTCAATTCACTGCTTTTATTTTATCTGCTTTAAGACTGAATGAATCGATGAGCAGGATCGTTCCTGCCGCTCAACCCTTTACTCCGTGTCACTGCGGTACCTTTTCTTTTTGCTGGATCCCCCAGCTTGAAAGGGAATGGGGCCTTGCAGAGTTCACATGCTGAACCCGACTCAGTCACCAGGGAGGTTGTTCTATGCAAGACGGTATGCTTTCATGGGGTAGACGTATTATTGGGTTGCTGTTTGTTTTGAGTGCGCTGATTATAGCTGCCCCCGCATCCACAAAAACCAGTGGCAGTGTCCTTGTCCTGCATGTGGAGGGGGCTATTGGACCGGCAACTGCTGATTATATTCACCGAGGCCTCAAACGCGCAACTGAAAATGTCTCCGGATTGGTAGTCATTGAGATAGATACCCCCGGGGGACTTGATACTTCAATGCGCGCAATCATTAAAGATATTCTTGCATCTCCGGTTCCAGTCGCCACTTTTGTTGCCCCTGAGGGTGCCCGGGCAGCCAGTGCCGGCACCTATATACTGTATGCCAGCCATGTAGCTGCAATGGCTCCGGCGACGAACCTCGGCGCAGCCACTCCCGTGGCAATTGGCATCGGCGGTCGTCAACCAGACGCACCGCAATCAGCCCCCGGAACCACCTCTGATAATGTAATCGACAAAAAGAACACCTCGTCACCAGCAGACAGTGCAGACAGGGAGAGCGGGGAAAAAACTTCAGCTGATCCAAAACCTGCAGTAAAGCCTCCAGTTACAGATACCATGAGCGCCAAGTCCGTAGAGGATGCTACCGCTTATATCCGCAGCCTGGCGCAACTTCGCGGGCGCAATGTTGATTTTGCCGAGCGGGCGGTGCGCGATGCTGCCAGCCTGTCGTCGCAAGAAGCCCTGGCGCAGGGTGTGATCGATCTCATTGCCACTGACCTGCCGGATCTCCTCACTAAACTCAACGACCGCAGAATCCCACAGCGGGATGGCACAAGAATACTGATTACCAGAGATGCAGCGGTCGAGTATTATCATCTGGACTGGCGCAGTCGTATTCTGGCAACACTTACCAACCCTCAGGTTGCCCTGGTTCTCATGATTATCGGTATCTATGGCCTGTTTTTTGAGTTCACCTCGCCTGGATTCGGGGTCCCTGGTGTGGCAGGTTTGATTTCGCTTTTGATTGCACTCTACGCCTTCCAGTTGCTGCCGGTGAATTGGGCCGGAGTGCTGTTGCTGGCAATTGGCGCGTCACTTATGCTGGCGGAAGCATTTATTCCCAGCTTCGGTGCACTCGGCGTGGGTGGAATTATTGCTTTTATAACCGGTGGAGTCTTTTTGATGGATACGGAAGCTCCCGGTTTCGGGATTCCGCTGACGTTGATTATCGGTCTGGGGCTTGCCAGTGTTCTGGTGCTGTTTGCTCTTGGCAGCCTGGCCGCCCGCAGTGCTCAACGGCCGGTGGTGAGCGGCGGCGAAGAAATGACTGGTGCTGTCGGCACCATTCTCGGCCCGACAGGCGATGGTGAATGGTGGCTGACAGTGCATGGAGAAAACTGGCGAGCCCATTCGGAGGTGCCTCTCACCCCCGGCGATAGAGTAAGGGTTGATCGTCTTGATGGTCTCACTGTGGGTGTTTCACCCATAAACGATTCTTCTCTCAAACGGAGGTCCTGATCATGTTTGATTTGCAATTGGTATATATCCCTCTTCTGCTGCTTGTTCTGATTCTCTTTGCTTCGATCAAAATTCTGCGTGAGTACGAGCGGGGTGTCATCTTCCTGCTCGGCCGTTTTTGGAAGGTGAAAGGACCTGGGCTGGTGGTTGTCATCCCTGGTATTCAACAGATGGTAAAGGTTGATCTTCGTGTCGTCACCATGGATGTGCCACCGCAGGATGTCATCTCCAGGGATAACGTGTCGGTACAGGTGAATGCCATCGTCTTCTTTCGTGTGGTCGATCCCGAAAAAGCGATCATTCAGGTGGAAAACTTTTTGATGGCCACCAGTCAACTTGCACAGACCACACTGCGGGCCGTACTCGGCAAGCACGAGCTGGATGAAATGCTGATTGAACGGGAACGGCTGAATCTTGATGTGCAAAACATTCTCGATGCCCAAACAGATTCCTGGGGTATCAAAGTCACCAATGTTGAAATCAAACATATTGATCTCAATGAAAACATGATCCGGGCAATTGCCCGGCAGGCCGAAGCAGAGCGAGAACGGCGGGCGAAGGTTATCCATGCCGAAGGTGAGAAGCAGGCGGCTCAAACGTTGATGGAAGCAGCGGAAATATTGTCGACACAACCAGCAGCCATGCAATTACGGTATCTGCAGACGCTCACCCAGGTTGCCGGGGATAAAAGTTCAACTCTGGTCTTTCCTGTGCCGGTGGATTTAATCGGCTCTCTTATGGGCCGTGGAGAAAAAAATACAGCAAAGTAGTATCAACCGTTTGGAGCAAGATTAACCTGTGGTTTTAAGGAGAATAATTATATGGCAAAGAAATGTTGTGGTAAGTGGAAAAAGAACAACAAGCATTGCTCCAGCTGTCCCATAGAAGAAGAATGCAAGGCAGTGTCTGAAAAGAGTGATAAGACTGAAAAGAAGATGATGAAAAAAGCTAAAAAGGCTAAAAAAGGAAAGAAAACCAGAAAAGATAAACCGAAGAAAAAGAAAAAATAATAGTTTAAAACTGCATTAGCCCACCCTGATTATTTATTTTTCTATTTAGAGATTAAATAATTGGGGTTTTCTTTTTTGAATACCCTTTCCTGACAAATAGAAGGGCTTAATTCAAGTAATACGAACACGTTTTCCTGCGAAGAATTTTAGGTGAATTGTATTCATCAGAATGAGTTTTTTTATCAACAATTTCAGCCTGAGATCTTCCTGTTGGAAGAAAAGCCGTGATCTCCTTTCTAAAAAGGTGACGTGCAGGTAGCGAGTGCTGGTACCTGTGTATGGTAGCCTTCAGTTAGATTGTGGTGACGTAGCCATAGCGGCAGCGCTATCTTTTTCATATCACGCTGTTGCACTTATTGTGCTAATCCAGCGGGAAGATCCCCCCTGGGTACTCAAGTCACAGCTATTGCCAGACGGGAATTTACAGAAAAGCCACAAAATAAAGGTCCCTTATTACTTGAATCCAGCGTTCATCACCAGAAACTGGTTTATTATTAGAGTTGAAGAAGTCGATCAGCTGCACATGGTCATACCGACTCTCATCACCCTCCATGTACTCAATCTACGCCCCTCTCAGCAGGAATTTATGCACGTACGGTTATTCTAAATCAATACCAGAAAGTCAGGCATGGTAATACTGAGCGCCACCTCTTCCAAGACATCAAATGGTATATGAAAATTGATATTCATTAATCATTTTCATATACCTACAGGAAAGAAACCTTCCGGTCGAGAGCCCAAACCGCCCGAGCCAGGACCGCGTAAAAAGGATCAAGTTAATTTAACTGATGAGGAATCCCGCATTATGCCGTCCTCGGACAAAAGTTTTGTCCAGGCGTATAATGGTCAGGCAGCTGTTGACGTTAATACTATGCTTATTGTTGAATCTCATATCAGCCAGGCATCGAATGACAAGAAAGAGATCCAACCGCCCCTTGCATCCCTGAACGAGTTGCCTGAGAATTTGGGCAAGATTGACAGCATACTGGCTGATACAGGATACTACAGCGATAATAACGTAGCAGCCTGCGAGCAATCCGGAATGGAACCGTATATTACTCCAAATAGAGAC
>Ga0172378_10000650_pt1 | contig 30765 bp, 25 predicted proteins | sample GrowelOW332metaG_FD_119755 | JGI IMG/M metagenome (GOLD analysis project Ga0172378, IMG submission 119755) | Groundwater microbial communities from an aquifer near a municipal landfill in Southern Ontario, Canada - Pumphouse #3_1 metaG | ecosystem: Environmental > Aquatic > Deep subsurface >...
CCGCAAGAGAGATAAAGGAAGTCGAAACAAAGGACAGATGAATGTCCAAAATACAATTAAATATGGAATGAGAAACGTTGCAGCCAATGCGGTTTTGCAGCGTTTTTCTTTTAACATTCTAATGAATAAGTGCTTTTATAATTGTAGGATGTAAATGTTGAAGTAAAGTGGCAAGCAGGGCAAGGTGGTACACACCTTGCTTTTTTGCTTGTTGGGGAGTATCCCCAATCCCCACTAAAACGCTGATAAATCATCGTGCTACGCTCCCTCTGGGAGCTGATGAAATCACAGGGTAGCTAACGCTGATCCTGTGATTTTTCTTTTGCCTTTTGTTCCTGTTCCAGTCCTAAAAGTCGGTCGATATTTGCCTTTGCAGTCAAAATATCTTGCATTTCTTTTTTCGCCGCATGGTACTGTCCGTATGCCTTTTTCTTATCCGAAAGCAAGTCGGCATATTCGGCTTGCAGGGTCTTAACTGTGGGGAGTTTTTTCATGCCGAGTTCATCAAAAGCCGCCTTTGCTGCCTTATGTAATGTCAGCTCGGCACGGTGTTCCTCATAAAACTTTGGGGAATAGCCTGCCTTGCGATATGCGGTATAAACATCTCGGGTTTTAGCATAGTTGATGATGTGCTTTTTCAGCACTTGTATCTCAGCCATACGCTTTTCAGCGGTCTTGATTTGCGTGTTCAGCTCATCAAAGGTGGCGGTACATTTCTTTGCCTTTTCCTCTAAATCGGAGTAGGCAAGGAGCTTATGTTCCTGCAAGAAATTGACGGTCTGTGCCATCTGCTTGAGATTGAAAATCTTTGCCCACTGCTCGTAGCCTTTGCCCTTGCCTTGCTGTAATTTTGCCTGTATATCCACAAGGAGGTTGACTGATTTTTCTTGCCGTTTCGGTTGTTTGGCAGCGGTCTTTTTAACCTCTCTTTGTGGAGCTTTGCCCTCAATGATTGCCTTGATTTCATCTTCTGAATAGCCCTCACCAAGAGAACGCAAGCGGATAAACTTTTTCTGTTCCGCACCCTTAAAAGCACAGTGCTTACCGACTTTTATTTCATAGCCTGCACCCTGCATGAGCTGTAAAAACACATCAAAGGTTTTCGGCTTTTGGGCAAGCACTTCATCTATGGTCTGTCTTAATTTATCGGAGTGGGAAAGGGGTTTTTCATCGCCAAGCCACTTGCCGTAATGCCCCTTAGAGCGTTTGGGATTTTCGATAATGGAAAGCCCATTTTCAAGACAAAGGCGGTCAGATATTTGTGCAAGAGCCTTGCCGCTTCTCTTAAAATCTCGAAATTTTTTCGTACAGTCAAGAGAGGTGGAATTGAAAATAATATGACTGTGGACATGAGATTTATCCACATGGGTTGCAACGATAAAAGCGTGGTTGCCTTTGGTGAAACTCATGCCAAGTTCATAACCGATTTTATTGGCAAGCTCGGGGGTAATCTCCCCGGGCTTAAAGGATTGCCGTATCTGATAGGCAATGACATTGCTTGCCTGTTTTCTGCCTGTAATATCATCATACTGCCGTTTGGATAGCATAAACTCGCCTTGCACTGTTCTCGGGTCGCACTCATAGGAGCTGATGTATTCACCCTCGTTTGTTTTGTCGGGGTTTTTCGCATAATCGGTGCGGTCAGCAAGGCAGTCTGCAATGGATTTTCCTTTGTTTTGGTGCATGGGAATTAAGCGTGTGGTAGCGATAATAACACCTCCTTTGTGGCATGAAAAAAGAGCTGCCGCATGGCAACTCTTTTATAAGATTAAAAATCATGCAGTTTTTCCGTTAAGCACTAAGGAAACTAAGCAGACAAAAACATCTCTTTTTTCTTCTTCGATAGCAGGCAACAATCTATTGAAATTATCTTTCGCCATTTCTAAATCATTTGCTATATGCAATTTATCGAAACTTTGCTCCAATAAATCTAAGTCATACTTTAATACGGCAAATTGTTCAGAGGAAATTTGTTTCATGTTTAGGCATTCGTTTAAAAAATTTATACCCTCGCTTTTTTTGCCACTTTTTAAGTAAGCTTTAGACAGCTTGTCAATTACAAATGGAGAAGGATAGCAACTGTAATATTTGTGCAATATTGTAACTCGATAAATCGGAGGGAGTGTGCTAAATACTGTTGGAATCCATGTCCTATCTTGCGGATTACCAAAATCATTTTTCTCAAAATACGAGTAAAAAATCTCTAAAGAGAATTGTTTAATAGCTTCTTGGGAATCAACAATGTCTTGGGAACTATACTGACCTTCCTCTCCGTCATGTGCACCTTTGTTACCTATTCCTTTAGCATTAAGAAGCCCATCTACCACTGTGTTATTCATAAATTCTTTAGCAGCTTCAATCTTATTATGCAATTTGTACTTTTTCCACTTTTGCTGTATTTCAGAAGATACAAATTGAAATACGATTTCATCACAAACATATTCTAAACACACTCTAATATCGACTGCTCTATGGTGTATCTTTTCTTCAGCTTCGCCTGCATAAAGATAATACTTTCTTGATAGGGGCGAAATTAAAGGTAAATTCATTTCCATATTTTAACCTCCTCAGATAATTTATCGGCTATCCTTAAAATTCGTGCATATTTTAAAAATGCTGTGTTCATTATACCACGCACCTCCGAAAAATTCATCAACAGCTTTTGAAAGAAAAAAGCAGGAGTGCCACCATAAAGCAAGGGTCGAGATAAACGGCTTCGCCGCCCTTGCTTTATGGTGGCACTCCTACTATGCGGCAATCAAGGGGTGATAGCACATAAATGCTATCGCCCCTTTGCCATACTAAATAGCTTTCAACCGTTCATTTATTCCCCCCACCGCACCGATGAGCCAAGCGGCAAGCATCGGCACTCCGTATGGGCTGATGAGGTAGGCAGCGAGTAGTGCTTTTAAGCCTTCCCCGACTTCGCCAATCAGCACCATGATGGCAAGTGCCAGTACAAACAGGAGCAGTGCCAAAACGGATAGCAGCATGGTACTGAACACGCAGAGAAATTCGCACACAAGCACGATGACAGACAGCACAAGGGTTATGGGGAACAACAATATTTTCAGCAGTATTCGCATAATACCGACCTCCTTTTCTTTGAGATAAGCATAGCAGGGTGGTTTCTTTCTGTCCATGATACGGATTTCAAATCGCCGCAAGCCGGAGCATGATTTCCTCCGCAGCTCCCCAAAGCCTGTCATAGCTTTTTCGCAAATCCTCGATGTCCTCGCCGTAAATACTGCCTGTTTCATGTACTCGTTTGGTGAGCTGATTAAGGCTGTTACTGGTTACTCTAAGCACTCTCACAAGCTCCCGAACATCGGCAGTATCAAGGTGAATAATAAGCCCGTCTACTGCCATTTTGCGGAGATAAGCCCCCATGTTCTTTGTGCCGATACTCGCCATTTTTTCATTGATAATGCTGCGTTCCTCTTGAGATACCATAAAATGAAGCTGCATATCTCGTTGTCTTTTTTTCATCACCGTTCCTCTCTTTCTGATTTAGATTTTTTCGGTGGAGCTGTGGTTTTTGGTGGTGGCTGTTTTAAGCTGTCCAGTATGGAGGGTCGCTCTCGTTTGGACACCATCGCCGTGTCCCTCGAGGGAGTAGAAGAACGCATGGCACTCATGTTCAGCTCCCTGTCGAGAGTGGCTAGGCGAGCTGTCTTTTCCTTTAGCTCCTGTTCCTGCATAAACGGCTTTTGGACTTCAACCTTTGCCGCCGCCTGCTGATTGTAGAGGTTTTCAAGCTCCTTTTGTACCGACTGCAACCGCCCCTGCATATTGCCTAAAGCGTTATCAATACGGGTAAGGTTGCCCCTTGCATCAAGCCCCAATTTTGCGGTGTGGCTCATCGCTCCCTTTAAGGATAGCTGATGACCGTCCAACATACCGCCATAGCTTAACAGCATGGTAAAGCCCTTGTAACTGCCGATTTCCACGGGGTCGCTGTTTTTCACTTCCTTGCAGGCTTCAAGAATTACCGCCCCTGCATTGTCCTTGTCGGTGAGGGTATCGCCCTTAATGGTAATCTTAAAATCATCTTTGGGCAGCTCCCCCGGTGGCACGGTTGGGGTATGTTCTGCCAGTGTAATCAAGTCTTGCTCAAAACCTTTGATATAGCCCTTGTGCCGTTCAATGCTTTCGGGGAAATGCTTTAGTAGGTTATCCTCCAAGCGGTATTTTGTACTTTGGTGATTGGCTTTTAAGAGCTTCAGCCGTGCCACCTCAATATCCAAGTCCATTTTTTCCTTTATCAAGGGGTTGCCTGCACAAAGAGCCTTGATTTCCGCATAGGAAAGTGCCGCTTCGTCTATGTCCTCGCAGGAACGGACAGGGGATTTTGAGGTCATAATCTGTGAAATAAACTTCTGCTTGTTTTCTATGGTCTGCCAAAGGTAGGCATCAAAGGTGTCCTCTGTGACATAGCGGAATATTTTTACTTGCTCGTTTTCATTGCCTTGACGGACAATTCTGCCGGAACGCTGTGTTAAATCTCCGGGTCTCCACGGGCAATCCAAATCGTGCAAAGCCACAAGACGGTCTTGCACATTCATGCCGGCGCCGCATTTTGCGGTACTGCCAAGCAGAACACGCACATCGCCGCTACGCACCTTTGCGAATAGCTCTTTTTTGCGAGTGTCGGTATTGGCTTCGTGGATAAAGGCTACCTCGTGGGCAGGCACACCCTTTGCGATGAGCTTCTCCCGTATGTCCTCATACACGCTAAAGGCGGCTTGTGGGGTCGTTACATCGTCTGGGAGGGCATCTTCAAGGGCATGAAGTTCCACACCGTTAATCGCACCGCCGCCTGCCTTTGCCACCTTGTCGGCTTTGGGTCTGCCCTTTGGAGTGGACAGGTCGCAGAATAAAAGCTGTGTCAGCTTATCGTCCTTGCCGTCCTCCCATATCCGCAGAATATTCCCTACGCAGGTGTTTACCTTGCTGTTCTCGTCATCGGGTAGCATGGGGTTTATCACTCGTTGGTCAAGCCCCAACTTTCGCCCGTCAGAGGTCACTTTCAGCATATTGTCAATGGAGGGGTCAATGCGGTCATTGTGTATTTTAGCGGCTCGTTCCGAAAGCTCCTGCACCAGTTCCTGCTGTATCTCGGTGGGCTTTGCAACTACCGTTTCATAGATCACCTCGGGAGTGGGCAAGTTCAGCTCATCGGCGGTCTTAATATCTGCCACCTCTTTGAACATGGACATAAGCTCGGGCAGATTGAAAAACCGTGAAAACCTCGTGCGTGGGCGGTAGCCCTTGCCCTCGGGTGCAAGCTCGTTTTGCGTGACCGTTTCCCCAAAGGTAGAAGCCCAAGCATCAAAATGGAGCAAGCCTTTTTCTCTGAGGGTGTCATACTGCAAATATCGCTGCATGGTGTATAGCTCCACCATCGAATTGCTCACGGGTGTTCCCGTTGCAAACACCGTGCCTTTGCCGCCTGTCAGCTCGTCCATGTAACGGCACTTTAGGAACATATCACTGGACTTTTGGGCATCGGAGGTGGATAGCCCTGCTACATTTCGCATTTTGGTAAAGGTGAAAAGATTTTTGTAGCTGTGGGCTTCGTCCACATAGAGCCTGTCTACACCAAGCTGTTCAAAGGTCACAACGCTGTCCTTGCGTTCGCCTGCTTCTAATTTTTTTAACCGTTCCTCCAGTCCTTTTTTGGTGCGTTCAAGCTGCTTGACGGTGAAACGCTCGCCGCCGCTTGCTTTCACTTCGGAAATGCCCTCGATAATTTCGTCAATCTGCTCACGGAGCAAGCGTTCCTGTCTTTCCAACGAAACAGGGATACGCTCAAACTGGCTGTGTCCGATAATCACCGCATCATAATCACCTGTGGCTATCCTTGCACAAAACTTCTTGCGTTTTTTCGTTTCAAAGTCTTTCTTCGTGGCCACCAAAATATTGGCGGCAGGATAAAGCCTTAGAAACTCGCTTGCCCATTGCTCGGTTAAGTGGTTCGGCACGGCAAAGAGGGGCTTTTGGCACAGTCCAAGCCGTTTGCTTTCCATTGCCCCTGCAATCATTTCAAAGGTCTTGCCTGCACCGACTTCGTGAGCAAGCAGGGTGTTGTTACCATAGAGGATATGGGCAATGGCATTGATTTGGTGTTCTCGGAGCTTGATTTGCGGGTTCATACCCACAAAGTAGATATGACTGCCATCGTACTCTCGGGGTCTTATCGAATTAAAACGCTCGTTGTAGAGCTTCACAAGGGTCTGCCGCCTGTCCGCATCTCGGAATATCCAGTCCTTAAATGCGTCCTTGATAAGCTGTTGCTTTTGCTGTGCCGCTTCGGTTGCTTTGATATTGAGGACACGGATTTCCTTTCCGTCCGGCTCGGTTTTGGTGTCATAGATACGCACATCACGCAGATTAAGGGTATCCTCAAAAATCTTGTATGCGTTGGCTCTGTCTGTGCCGTAGGTGGCATAGGCAGCAACATCGTCATAGCTCACCGAGTTTTTGGCGGTGATGCTCCACTCGGCGGTAAAGGTGGAGTAATTGACATTGATAGTGCCTTGATTGCGGTAGGGGGTATCGAAAAGCTCATACATGAACTCTTGCATATATGCTTTGTCAATCCAAGTGCTACCAATACGCACCTCGATTTCGCTTGCATCTAAGTCCGTAGGCTGTGCCATTTGCAGGGCTTCGACATTTACCTTGTAGTCCTCGTCTGTACGGGCGGCAATTTCGGCGGTGCGGAGCTTATCACGGACATTGCCGGAGAGGTATTCATCGGCGGTGACATAACGGGGCGGTGCATCGGTGTGATACAACTCGGGAACACGGAATATTACCCCTTTAAGCTGTGTGGCGATTTCTTCCTCGGAAAGCCCTGTCAGCCCTGCCATGAAAGCCATATCTACCTTTGCTTTTTCGGAAATGGAAACGGCGAGAGCTTCAGAGGGAGTATCCACACTTGTGATTTTAGTAGACTTCTTAATGGTGCGTTTGGTAAACATATCTGCTTTGGCTTTTAGATTGCCGTCATCGTCCACATCCTCCAGTGAGCATAGGAGATAGTAAGAATTGTCCTCACTAAAGGCAATGGCATTACCACGGCCGTTAATCAGCCCATATTTTGCGGTAAAACGGTCATAGAGCTGATTTAGCTTGAGCTGTTCTGCCTTGATAACCTCATCGCTAAAGTCCTCAAGCTGATAGTAGATAAGGTCATTGACACACTCACGCAGCTCCACCAGTCCTGTGACACGCTCCATTGCGGTCTGATTTAAGGACGGTTTTACCATGCGTGAATTTTCACGGAAGTACACCTCACCATCCACAAGGGTGTAGGTGTGGTTTTTTACATTGGGGTCGGCAGGGATAGAAACCTGTTCGGAGATTTCCATATCGGGCAGATCCGCTTCGCTGATTTCGCCCTCTATGTTTCGGATAGCCCCCTTGAGCTGTTCAGACAGGTCTGCACCCTCTATGGGAACGCAGACACTTTCCATGCCAAACTGACCGCTGACCATTTCCATGTTGCCGAGTATCATTTCGGGGTGGTCTGCAAAATAGCTGTTTAGGGTGATGTCATTGTCATCAAAGCCGAGGTGTATCCAATCCCTATCCACATCAATCGGTCTGTCACGCTTTTGCAGAAAGAGAATATCGCTTGTGACTTCCGTGCCTGCATTTTTACTAAATGCGTTGTTGGGCAAGCGGATAGCTCCGAGCAGTTCAGCCCTTTGTGCAAGATACCTCCTAACCTCGGGGTTTTTCTTGTCCATCGTTCCCTTTGAGGTGACAAAGGCAACGATACCGCCGGGGCGGACTTTATCCAGTGCCTTTGCGAAAAAGTGGTCGTGAATGAGAAAGTTTTGGTTATCGTATCGTTTCTCACTGAGCTTATAGTTTCCAAAGGGAACATTGCCGATTGCAAGGTCGAAGAAGCTGTCGGGCAGGTCTGTTTTTTCAAAGCCTGTGACGGCGATATTGGCACTTGGGTAGAGCTGCTTTGCAATCCTGCCTGTGATACTGTCAAGCTCCACACCAAACAGCTTAGAGCCTTGCATACCCTCGGGTAGCATACCAAAAAAATTGCCCGTTCCGCAGGCAGGCTCTAAGATATTGCCAGTGGTAAAGCCCATCTGCCCCACGGCATCGTAAATTGCCCTAATGACCGTAGGACTGGTGTAATGGGCATTGAGGGTGCTTGCCCTTGCCATTTCGTATTCGTTCTCGGTTAAGAGGTCTTTTAACTGCAAATATTCACCATGCCAACTATCTTTTGTTTCATCAAAGGCATCGGGCAAGCCGCCCCAACCGACATATTGGGATAGGGTTTCCTGTTCCTCTTTGGTGGCAGAACGATTTTCACGCTCAAGGGTCTGCAAGGTGGTGATAGCGGCGATATTTCGCTGATACTTTTCTCGTTTGTTGCCCTCGCCTAAATGGGTATCGGTAATGCGGAAGTCCTCGGTTTTTTCCTGTACAGCCACAGTTTGTGGATACCGCCCCATAAGTCGTAAAAAGCTGTCACGGCTCTCGGCTCGTAGGATTGGGTAAAACAGAGAGGGGTCACGCAGGGTCACTTCATGGTCGGTGATTTCCTCAATCAAAAAAGGCGTACCGTTTTCAAGATAAACGGTATCGCCTTTGGAGTAAGGTAATGGGGTTATTTCGGTTTCTTTTTCCTCGGTGGGGATAACCTGTTGCACCACCGCAAACATGGTTTTGACTTCATGGTCGGTAAGCACATCAAGGGCATTGATGTTGTTGGATTTGTTGCCGTAGGTGTCGGGGACGAAAAATCTGTTCCAGTTGTTGCCGTCCGTTTCAAAGAAAATACGGTGTTCGCTGTCCTCGTTAGGTACAAGCCCTTTGCTTGCAAAACGCTCCCATATTTCCTGTGGGGCTGTTATCTCGGTGGAAACTAAATAGCTGTTTTCCTTAACCTTTAAAATGTCGGGGTTTTGGGTGTTATACATTGCAAAGGTAAGCTCCATAGCTGCCTGTTGCTCTGCTGTGTTTAAGCGGTCTGCCGCCGCCTGTGCCTGTTCCTCGGTATCATAAGTGAGGTAGGTGTCCTCGGTATGGTGGTATCTGTCTTTATCCTCATCGGGGATTGTGTTATCCCGAACAATGAACGGCTGCTCCCACGCATCGGAGGTCTGCTCCACGGTGTAACGCTCGGTTTCGTCATTTACAAAAAACCTGTTTTGCAAGATAAGCTGACCGAGTTGCCGTTGCACCTTTGCCCACGGCAGCTCAAGGGATAAATCGCCTTTGGTAACGGGAAAGGTGGAGAGATTATCACCATATTCGTTCTTCAGCCATTCGGCTGTGCCACGCTCACGGCTGTGGTCTTGCATATACGCAAGCACTCGTGCTTTGCTGTCCTCATCGCCGTTCCATGCTTGCAAGGCAGCTTCAATATCTGCCCCGGTGATTTCTGTCACGATTTCGGGGGTAGCGGTTTCTTCCGTTGCTATACGCTCCACATCTGCCATAACTTGACGGATAAAGGGGCTGTTATCTAAGGCTTGTGGGTCTACCACTTGACCGTTTACAATGCCCACTGCTGCTAAACGCTCCCTCAGCTCCTGTGTGTCAATATGCGGATAATCGTCCTCTTGCTGTTCGGTAACTTTCGCTGTCGGCTCGGTGGCAGTAGAGCGTATAAAATATGGCTTGCGTTCACCGTCCTCCATAGAAACAACTACCACATTTCGCCCACTATCCAGTAGCTTTTGGGTGTACTGTTCAAGCACATGGTCGGGAAAGCCGCACATAGGCACACGCTCGTCATCAAGCCCCACTTTGCGGTGGGTCAAATGCAAGCCCATTGTATCTGCCACAAACCTTGCATCATCGTCAAAGACTTCAAAGAAGCTACCCAATGGGTTTAGCACAATGTCATTCGGATATTGGGCTTTTACATCGAGATAGCCTTGATAAAGGGGTATCGCCTGTGATGATTGCGAAACAGGCTCGGGTATGGTGTTTTCAAACTTCTCCGCAAGGCTAAAATCAATCTGCTTGCTCTCAAAATTGTTACAGAAAAAGTATATGGTATCAGGGGCTAAAGTGATTGAAAAGTCCTTGTCTTTGCGGAGTTCTGATAAAAAGGGGCTATTATAAATGGCTTCGTTCATTGTGATTTCATCGGTCTTATCCGCATGGTTAAAGTGGGCAAAAGCACTATCGCCACTGTACTGTGCAGCAGGACTTGAAATGTGAATGGCAAGATTTTTCTTCTTGCTTGCGATATGCTCCCATACCTTTAGTTCGGGCTTTTCAGCATAAAATGTGCCTTTGTACTTGGTGTCTAAGCTGTTGAAAAAATCCACAAGCCAGTTAGCAAGTAAATCCTCTCGCTTTGGCTCAATGGATAGTTGCAAATCTTCTTTTGAGGGAAAAGAAATAGCAGAGGGCTTTACAGGCTTTGCCGCCTGCTCACTCTCTGCTATCCGCTGTATTTGCTCCTGCTCGGAGGGGAATAGAGTTAGCTGTACACCAGTTCCGTCAAAATCATTTCTTCCGCTTGGGCTTTCAGATTGTTCATGTAGCCCACCCACTCCATCTGCTGTGTCATTTTGTCGGGCGGTGTCTGTGTTTTCTGCAAGTCGGTCATTATCTGCTCCAGTCTGCGGTTGGCTGTTTGGTCTATCTCCAGTAGATGGGCTTGCAGCTTCTCGCTCAGTAACAGGTGGTTGAATATGGCTTTGCGGTGTTCCTCTAGATAGGTTTTCCTCATTCTGCCGTATTTCCCGAGGGGCTGTGTCGGCTGCTCCGTCAATGCGAGGTCGGGTATCAGATAATCCCCGTTCTTGCTGTAAGTGATTTTGTTCATGGTCGTTGCTCCTTTCACGCTCTGTTTTGATGATGGTAAGTGATATTTGTCTGAAAACCTGTTCGCTTTGTTCGCTGACTGCCGTACCCAAAAGGCTGACAGTAGCGGAGGTGTTAAAGTCGAAGATGGAGAGGAAATCCTCATGCTCAAAGTAGCTTTCGATGTCCAGTCCGCACCGCTGCATAAGGGTGTAGGCAATGCTGACTGTGGCGGCATTCTCAAAGGTAACACGGAGATTGTCCTCGTCATAGTCCTCTAAAAAGCTGTTTTCGGCTAAATAGGGTAAATCCTCTTTGTGGTTATCATAATACTCTGCCGCCAAATCTTTTGCAATGTTGTAAAAGCCGTCAAGCAGATTATCAGCGTGTATATCAAACTTATCCGCAAGCATTTCCAAAATCGGCTCGGTATGATGTTCCTTCATTTCCCAAAGGAAAGGGCGGCGAGAATTATCTCGGCCGCCCGTATCGGAAACATCAAACACATATTTCAGTTTTGGGGTATCGCCTGTGGGGTCAAGCAGGGCAATGCCCGTAGAGCCACGGCGAACAAATCGGTTCATCTTGTTGTTCCACAGCTCATAATCGGCACAAGCCGTTGCATCGGGTCGCTGTGCGTAAATCATAATCTGTTCATGGTAAGGGTATTTATACAGCCGCCCCACAGTAGCAAGAAAACCTGTCCAGTGGGCAAGGCTACTTGTTAAGTGGGTGGCGGTGTCCTCTGCAAGCTGTGCAAAGGCTTGTGCTTTTGTTGGCATTTTTAGTCCTCCTGTTCCTCAAAATCGGGGATAAGCTCCCCCGAAAGGCTCTCAAATTCCGTATCACTCATGGCTGACAGCTTCTCCGTCACCGTCTTGGTAAGGGCAAGCAGCTCTGTTTCATCGGCTGCAAGGTGGCTTTGCATTTCGGCAAGCTCGGAGAGCAAATCTGCCCTTGAGCCTGTGTTGTAAATGCACATCAAATTGCTTTCCTCTACTGTAAATCTACTCATAATCATCGCTCCATTTCTGCACCGACTGAGGGTGCTTTTTTTGATTTTTCTTGTGTCTGTGGCGGCTTTGTTTTAAGCTGCTCCATCACCGATTGCTTTTCCTCTCTGCGAGTAGCATCAAGCAAATCCATAAGGGAGATAGGCTTGCCACTTTTGGCATCCTGCTCAAGCTGTGCCACGGTGGGCTGATTGTTTAGGATACCGTCAATCTGATTGTAGTTTTGCTCGGTGGACAGCTCGGCGGTGCGGAGGGGGTTATCCTCATTTCTGATGGCAAAGGCACGAGTACCGTTGCCCATAATGTGAAATGCTCCATCGTCTGAGCTGTGATGATAGCCGTAGCCTGCCTGTTCCATCTGCTCCCTTGTCATGGAGGTTAGGGAAAAACTGCCCCGAGGGGTATCAATCTTTTCTCCTGTTACGAAGTTATCCGGCACAAGGGGTGCAGGCTCTACAAAATGTGGCAGTTCCTTAAAATCAAAGCTATCGCAATAATGGTATGTTACAACACCGTCTTGCTTGATAGCAACGATGTCACTGACAGACAACGAGTGACCTTTGAAATCGGCAGGGTGGTCATTGTTAAACCTATCCCATATTTCCTCCAGTCTATCCCTTTGGGTGGCAAACTGTGTAAACGGCTCGGTGTAGATAAAATTGTAGTTTGCATGGTCAACAGAAAGCTCACGGCTCTTTAGCCAGTCAAGCCCTTCAAAGCGGTAATCTCTGAGTTCATCGCCGTCCTTTAGCTGATAAATGGCAAAGGCATCATCGGTGCGTTCCATAAAAAGCTGTTCGCTCATTTCGGATGAGAGCTTGCCATCGCCTTTCATTTCCTCATACTCTTGCAGGGCAAGCCAATCGGCTTTTTCAATGCCGAACAAGCCGCTGTGATTATCAATGTCGGCTCGGTCAAAAGCCATTGCTTCGGTGTTGTCCTCATGAAGCAGATACACCGTCAAATCCTGTTCAAACAGTTCGGTAGCTCGTTCTTGTGATAGAGGTAACAGCTCATCGGAAACATAGCCGTAGGCATTGCGGTCATCAATGCTAACCGTGGGGTCGGGCATCGGTGAGCTGTGTTCCTCCATAGGCGGCTCTGGTAAGGGGGGATTGTTTCCCAAACCTAAGCGGATTTCTTGCATTTGCTCTGCACTAAGGGCTGGGTCGGCATAAGCGGAAACATCTAAATCATTATCCCATCCTATCCGTATCTGCTCCCATTGTTGTTCATTAAACTCCATAACATCAAAAGGCGGTTTTTTCTCATCGGACAAAGCAGGGGCAGGCACTTCAAGGCTGTCAAAATGGTACTGTAAATCCTCAAAGCCGTTCCAAACATCGTCCAGTACCAGTTTTCCGTCACTGTCTACAATGACACAGGCAGCTTCATCACCGTGTTCCTCATGCTCAAGGAGAAAATATGGTGTGCCATTTATCTCGGCGGTATCAATCACATACCAAGTGCCGATATGCCCCTCCACTTCAATGTTAGAGCTGCCCTCGGTAATCTGTACCTTGTCGGGTGCTTGCTCCGGCACGGGGCTTTCTGACACAATATCCAATCCACGCTCTTTCACAATCTCGGCAAAGTGCTTATCAATACCGCTTATCAGCTCCGATGAGGTTTTGTTGATGGTTTCCAGTGATGCCCGAAGCTCGGCAAGCTCCTTGCCTTTGCTCCAAGCGGCGATATATCCCAAGCTGTTCTCGGCGGTCTGTATGCCAAAATAGTTGCAAACGGCAAAGGAGATGCTTTCCGCTTCAACTTCCTCGGTGTTGCGGTCTTTGGGTTTCATGGGCTTTGGGTTTTCGCCCTGCTGTGCTTGCAGCTCCTTTTCCATTTCACGATTATGCAAAAGGGAGTGTGCAACTTCGTGAATGGCGGCTGAAACGGTCTGCACCTCGCTCATGCCCTCACGGAGAGCAATTCGCTTATCCTCGGTGTGGTAGTAACCGTCTGTATCCTCGGGTAGCGGCTTCATTTCAATGGGAACGGGTGCAGTGCGTTTGATGGCTTCCATGAACGCATCAAACTGCTCCACATTGCCCGACAAATCACTTGCAAGGGTAGGCAGTGGCTCGCCCTCGGTTTGGGAAACATCAAAGACGGATACCACACGGAACATGGGTATCTGTATTTCCACTTCCTCGGTCTGCACCTTGCCGCCTGCATCAAGGAGTGGGGCTTTGGTTTGTGGGTCGAGCTTTTCCCGTTCCTCCTTGATTTTGTACGGTGTGGGTGCAATGATTTTAATGCCTTTCTCGCCCTTTTTCACAAATCGAGAAAAGCCATCTCGCCACTTGTTAAAGCCTGCCACAAGGGTGGCATCGGGTTTTTGCATGGAGATAAGCAGGGTGTTGTTCAGCGAATATTTGTGAAAGCGGCTCATGGTCTGAAGATAGCTTTTGTATTTGTCACTCTCGAAAAGCTCCATGATACCAGTTTCAATGCTGTCGGTTATCTCTTTTAACCGTTCTTTGTGGTTTTGTTTTTCTGCCATAGGGGTACTCCTTTCAAAATTTACATTTGAGTGTTTCTTTTCTGTTGGGGTAATGGTAAAATTAGAGATAGAAAAACCGCCCAATCGAAATTGGGCGGTAATAACTAAAATACGATTGGAGGTGTAAATATGTCAAAGAAAAAAATAATAGGCGAGTGTCATCTTTGCGGCAAAATAAAGCCACTTTCCTTTGAACATATACCGCCTGAGAAAGCATTTAATGATAAGCGTATAAAAGCATATTCTTTTGAACAGCTTATCGGAAATAAAAAAGGATATAAAACTTTCCAACATGGGTTTGGTGACTATACCTTGTGCGAACTTTGCAACAATAATACTGGCTCGTGGTACGCAAGAGCTTATATTGATTTTGTTTATCATGAGTTACAGCATATTCAAGGCATTAGCGATGACGAGTTTAGCATTTATCCACTTCGAGTATTCAAGCAAATCTTAACTATGTTTTTTACGGTTAATTATGCAAAATTCCGAGAAATGTATAGTTGGTTGAGCGATTATTTATTGAACAAAGATGATGTAAACTTTTTAGGGGGTTTAAAGCTTTATGCGTATTATGTCGAAGATATGCGTTCAACTCGTATCAGCCCCGGTGTAGTCGGTATTTTGAACACAAAAACAAATCAAACTGCTTGTTTTTCAGAATTTGCTTATCCGCCATTAGGCTACATTTTGGCTTACGATGATACAGTTCTTGATGAGCGATTGGTTGATATTACCTTCTTTTCAGAGTACAGCTACGACCAACAAGCAACAATTTCTTTAGGTATAAATGCACTCCCCATAGCCAATACACTGTTTGGAGAATTCCGAACCGCAGAAGAAATTGAACGGTCAAACAATGAACAGAGTAACTCTTAACCGATCAACTATTGTTTCTACAAATGGACTTGATTGTATGTCTAAAAAGCTGTATTATTTGTATAGTTAATTTGCCTTTATGGAGCATAGTGGCTTTTTTGCTTGCAGGAGTTTCTGTTACATTATCTCGAAAGCTGTTGAAGGGTGTTTTTATTAAGATGAAAATAACTGGAGGTAATCTGATGATGTTAATGGTAATAAGTGGACTGGCGGTAAATACGGGGATATGTGGGATTTGTATCAGAAAACTAAACGGCAAGCCAAACTATGTGTTGAAATAAGGATATACCCCAGAGGTGTAACCCCTCTAAATCCCGCCAAGAAAATGATGGTAGGTACATGAAAGTGTGCCTACCTTTTCTTTGCCCCAAACTCCATTGTGAAATTCACAAACTGACCACCAATGTCATCAAGGACAACAACGCAATCATAGGTCTTGCCTGTCTTTTCGGAATAGCAGCCTGTGAGGGCTACTTTGCCACTTTCCAAAAGCGACCTAACAATCGCCTTTGTGACGGTCTTTTTCTTTGCCGTGAAAAAGCGATTTTCTTTCCAAATGGCAAAGCCGCAGGACTTATTACTGCAACAAAAGCCCTTTTTGTTTTCTGTGACAGCACCGCCGCAGCGAGGGCATTTGCCCACGCTCTCACGGTCTGATGGGAAAAGGGTGTCAGCTCCCTTAATCATTTCATAGGTCTTTACAAGGGCGGTGGTCATGCCCACAATCTCGGATAGGAACGCATCGGCGGTCAGCTCCCCACGTTCCACAAGTTTTAGCTTTTCTTCCCACTCGGCGGTCATCAAGGGAGATTGCACCTGTTCGGGCAGCACGGTAATGAGGGCTGTGCCTTTGTGGGTGGCGGTGAAATACTTTGCCTTTTTATCGCCCTTACGCTCGGCAAGCCCCGATTTAATCAGCTTTTCCAAAATGCCTGCTCTTGTTGCCGGAGTACCAATGCCCTTACGCTCGGCATCAACCTCCGCTTTGTTGGCATTTTCCATTGAGGAAAGCAGGGTATCATCGGTAAAAGGCTTTGGCGGTGAGGTTTTGCCCTCCTTGATTTCAGCCTTTGCGGTAAAGACATCGCCCTGGTTGATGCTCGGCAGGGCTTGATCTTTATCGTTCTTTTCCTGTTCGCCCTTATAGAGCTTTTGCACCGCCTTAAAGCCGTTATTTAAGACGGTTTTCCCTTTTGCCGTGAAAACAGACTCACCGCATTTTGCTGTGATAACTGTTTCACTGTACCTATGGGTATCGCCCACGGCAACCAACAGACGAATGGCAAGGAGCAACAGCGTTTCACGCTCTCCGGCAGACAGGCTCTGCACATCAAGCCCCTTGATATTCATGGTGGGGATAATGGCATGGTGGTCACTGACTTTGGAGCTGTCAACCACCTGTGCCGTATTGATAGGCAGCTCGGTAGCATTGGGCATAAAAAATGCCGCCGTAGCTTTTGCTAAGACGGAAATACCATTCTCCATATCCTCGGTTAAAAATCGGCTGTCTGTTCGGGGATAGGTAATGTACTTCTTTTCATAAAGGCTCTGTGCGTACTGCAAGGTCTGCTCGGCGGTAAAACCTAACAGCTTGTTAGCTTCACGCTGCAAGGTGGTAAGGTCATAGAGCTTGGGCGGTTTTTCCGTCTTTTCCTTTTGCTCCACGCTCTCTATGGTCACGCTTTGCCCATCGCAAGCCTGCAAAATCGCCGTAGCTTGTGCCTTGTCTTTTTGCTTCTCACCTATCATGGAAAAGCCGTTACAGGCAAGGTGTACAGTGTAAAATGGCTCGGGCTTAAAGACGGAGATAGCGGCATCACGCTCACAAATCATTGCAAGGGTAGGTGACAGCACTCGCCCAATGTTTAAGGTCTGCCCATAGAGAACGGAAAAAAGACGGGTGGCATTGATACCCACAATCCAGTCTGCTTTTGCCCTGCACAGTGCCGCTTGGTAGAGGTTTTCATACTCTGTGCCGTCTTTGAGATTTTCAAAGCCCTTTGTAATGGCACTGTCCTCAAGGGAGGAAATCCAAAGCCTTTTTACTGGCTTTTTGCACTTGGCTTTTTCATAGACAAGACGGAAAATAAGCTCGCCCTCTCGCCCTGCATCGGTGGCACAGATAACGGTGTCCACTCGGCTATCGCCCATGAGCTTTTTCAGCACGGCAAATTGTTTTTTCGTACTGCTTGAAACCGCAAACTGCCACAGCTCAGGAAGTATGGGCAAATCCCCATACCTCCACTTTGCATATTTTTCATCGTAGCTGTCGGCGGCGGCAAGCTCTACCAAATGCCCGACACACCATGAAACAATGTAGCCGTTTCCCTCGGTATAGCCGTCCTTACGGCTTGTTGCCCCGAATATCTTGGCGATGCTCTGTGCAACGCTTGGTTTTTCTGCTATGACTAACTGCATTTCTTATCTCTCCTTGTCCTGTTTTTTATGGTCTGTATTTTCATGTACAATGATGAGCTTGCGGATTTTCTGCTCCTTTTTGGGCGGTCTATCCGTGACAGGAGCAGCGGAATACTGCGGCTTTTGCACCATCATTTTTTCAAACGCACTATCGGTGAAATAGGTCATTTTACATCGTCCTCGCTTTCTTCGGGAGTGTCCTCCTGTTCCTCAGAGGTCGGCTCATATTCGTCCTCGTCCTCATCATCGCTGAAATCATATTCGTTCATATTGGGGTTGCTCTGCGGCTTTGCCTTATTTTTTACCACCTTGAAATAGTAGAACGCACCTCCGCCCACTAAACCGAATACAAGCAGAAGTGCCACAATGCCCATCGGGTTGCCTTTGGGCTTTTCGGGCTGTGGCTCGGTAGGCTCTGTCGGCTCTTTAGCTTTACCTGTGCAATTCGCTTTGTCGGTGCTGCATACAGGGCAATCGCCATTTACCGCACCCACTTCACATTTATCCTTGCAGGCACAAACTTTTGGCTCGGTGGGGGCATCTTCCATGAGTGCCATGAGGTCGGCTTCGTCCACCATATTGAGCAGATATACATTGTCCTCCTTGCCTGCACGGTCAATGACAAGGTAGAAGTAGTTGCCGTTTTTGGACACGGCGGTGATAAACTGTTTATCAATCTCATCTGTTCGCTCCACATCGTCCACAAGGGTCAAGTTGCCCTCGGGGGTGAGAGGAACAGGGTCGGGTTTTGGTGTTTCAGTCACTTCGGGGAGTGGCTCTGTGGTGTCCTCACCACCGCCTGCAAAGGCAGTGGTGGAAAAGGCAGTCATGCAAATTACCGCCATAAGCATGGTGGCAAAGATACGGATTTTAGTTTTCTTCATGTTTCGTTTCCTCCTGTTTTTCAGATGAAAAAGGCACACCGCTTTTACTGCGGTATGCCGTAATTACATCGTTTAGATTTTCTGTGCTGATTTTCGCACCTCGGATAAGCCCGATGATTTCAAGGTTTTCAAACTCGGTCTTTTGCTTGTTCAGTTCGTCCCATTTGCCTTGCAAAAGCACCATCTTCTCCTCGATTTTCTTCATATCGGACAATACTTTTTTCAGTTTTGCGTTCAAATATCTCCCTCCTAATTCATAAGTCCATAGCCCATAATCACGCTGCTGTTGAGGTCATAATCCCTCACTTTGCAGGCATCGCCGCTGTTGCCCTCCACGGTGTAAACACGGCTACCGTCTGTGCCGATAACAATGCCCACATGGTCGGAGCTGCCATCGCCCTCCCAATCAAAGAAAATCACATCGCCGGGGGCAATATCCTTGTAGCCACGGTTTGCCCATTGTCCGTTAGAGGAAAAGTAGGGTATGCCTTGACTTTGGCAGGCGGCAAACTTCGGCTCACTGTATCCTGCTTGGTTGAGTACCCATGACACATAGCAGGCACACCATTCCACACGGTAATCAAAGCCGTACCATGACCAATAAGGCTGACCGCCCACATTGCCCACCTGTGAAAGAGCAATATCCACGGTGTTTTGGTTGCCCTCTCGTTCGCCATTTACAAACTCCACACCGCTTAAATCGGTGGAGGGGCTACCGTCAACAGATCCACCGCCAAAAAGCAGTGGTTTGTTGCCTTTGGTTTGTAGATAGACATTGTACAGCTCAAGCTGTTCGGGGGTAAGCAAGCTGTTTGCCACGGTGTTAATGGACTTGTTGGTGAGCTTCACATTTAAGATGTAATAGTCATAGGGGACTTCCACGGTATAGGAATTGCCCTCGCTGTCTGTCCTTGTTTCGGTGCGGTAGCGTACCTCCACCGTTTCGGTTAGGGTCAGCTTGTATTGCTGTTCAAACACCCTCTGAAGCTCACCCTGCACCTCGCTTGCCTTGAAATATTGCAATAAGGCAGTAAGGTAAGATGCGAGCTGATGGGGGTCATGGTTGATAGGGGCTAAATCGTAACGGTACTCGTCATAATCGGGGTATTCCCTTTCGATATTGTCAATCTGTGCTTGCAGTGCTGTTTCCAACGCTGTGTAATCGTCATTGGCGGCGATGAGTTCCTCGTTTTCAGAGGTGTAAGAGGTGGATACCACATTCATCATCGCCCCTTGAAACATCACCGAGCAGGAGGACACCGCCCCGGCAATGACCGCAATGAGCAGGAACAGGGCAGCTATCACAAGCAATACCTTTGGATTTTTAGTAATGGCAGTTCCTGCCTTTGATACTGCATCTGCACCTTTTTTGACCGCCGATTTTGCTGTGGCTTGTGCGGTCTTAGCCCCCTTGCCGTACCGTGTGGCAACATACTGTTTTTTGATGGCTCGTTTCTGCTGAAAGCGAGAAATGGGGTTGCTTGCCGCCTGTGGGTTATCCCGAATACTTTTCTTGTAAAGGACATTCACATCGGCTTGTATGCTTTTTTTCTCTGCCTTTGCCAAAGTACGGTAGGGCTTTAGCTTGTGGGAATGGTAGGCACTTTGGACACGATGGACGGCAAACTCGCCTGCCTTTTCCGTGCCGTGTGCCGCTTCAAGCCCCACATTGTCCTGCTCATCTTGGCTGATTTCCTCATGGACAGCAGATAAAACGGCTCGTTGTGGGGCTTTCTTAATGCTATGCTCCAGTTTGGAGGGTGGCTTGGGTTTATCCACTTCCTCAAAATGCAAACGCACCTTTGCTTTGCCTGTTTCGGCATCAAAGGTGCGTTCTTTGGTCTTTATCGTCTTTTTGGGTATCTTGGATTGTGCCTTTTCCACCTTATCAGCCGCTTTTTCCGATTTTGCAATGGGCTTTTCTAAAGTGGGGTCGGCTCGTTCTTCTTCGGTGAAAATAAGCCTTGATTTTTTTTTCATCGCACACCGCCTTTACTCCTGCTTGGTTTCAATGAGCTTGGTGGTCATAATGCTGTAAAGCTCGGTGTTGGTCGGGAACTTATCCACGAACGGCAAAATGACATTGCCATAAAAGAGCAAGCCCTCACCGACACCGCTGCCTGTCACATAAGAGAGCTGATGGGGCGAGATATTGAGCTGCTTTGCAAGAATAGCCCTATCGCCTGCGGCTTGGTTGAGCATATACACAAAATCGCTGTTTTCAAAGATGTTCTCCACCTCACGAGAGGATAACAAATCCTTAATGTTCTGCGTGATAGCTGTGGGGATACCGCCCCATTTACGAAAGCGTTTCCAAATCTCCACCGAATAGGCGGCGGTCTGTTCCTCCTTCAGCAGTAGATGAAACTCGTCCATATAGTAGCGAGTGGAGCGTTTTTCCGCACGATTTACCGTTACCCTGTTCCAAACTTGGTCTTGCACGATGAGCATACCGAGCTTTTTAAGCTGTTTTCCCAGTTCCTTAATATCGTAGCAGACAATGCGGTTTGTGATGTCCACATTCGTCCTGTGGTTGAAAACCGAAAGGCTACCTGTGACATAGATTTCAAGGGCGGAACGGATATGTTTTGCTTCTTTTTCCTCCTGTCTGCCGAGGGCATCATATAAATCACCTAAGATTGGCATTTTTGCAGGGTCGGGGTCTGCAAGGTATTCCGTATAAACAAGGGCAACACAGCGGTCAATGATGGATTTTTCAACAGGGGTCAAGCCCTCCTTGCCGCCGACAATCAGCTCACAAAGAGAGAGGATAAAATCGCTCTTTAGGGCAAGGGGGCTATCGTCCTCGCTATAATTGAGGTTAATGTCCATCGGGTTGATGTACTGGCTGCTCGTTGGTGAGATTTTAATAACCTGCCCTTTGAGCCTTTGCACGAGTGAAAAATATTCTCCCTCTGGGTCACATACGATGATGTCATCGGTGGTAATGAGAAACACATTGGTGATTTCTCGCTTTGCGGCAAAGCTCTTGCCACTGCCGGGAGTGCCGAGGATAAGCCCATTGGGGTTTTTCAGCAGCTTGCGGTCTACCATGATGAGATTGCTTGACAAGGCATTTAAGCCGTAATACAAGGCTTCACCGCCGGACTGGAACAGCTCCTGTGTGGTGAATGGTACAAAAATAGCGGTGCTTGAGGTGGTCAAGCTCCGCTGTATGGGTACAAGGCATTTCCCGAGAGGGAGCGAGGTCATAAAGCCCTGCTCCTGTTGGTAATCAAGCCTTATGAGGGTACAGTTGTGCTTGTTGGCAATGCCGCTTGCCTGCAAGAGAACATTGTCCAATTCCTTTTTGCTGTCAGCGGTATTCAGCACAAGGAATGTAATGAGAAACATTCGCTCGTTACGGCTCTGCAAATCGGCAAGGAGCTTCTTTGCTTCACCGCCATAGGTGGCAAGGTCAGAGGGGATAATATCCATGTCATAGCCTGCCCGTACTGCCTTTTTTTGTTCCTCGATTTTCATTCGGTCAAGGTCGGTAATCTTACGCTTGATGGTTTTAATGGCTTTCATCTGGTCTACCGACTGAATGTGCATGGTGATAATGAGGTTGCTTTCCATCTCCAAAAAGTCGGACAGCACACGGTCATTCAGCTCGGGGGCGAGTATCTGCAAAAAGGAAACCGCACCGTATTTATCCCCTGTTCTAAATGTGCCTTTTTCCTTAAACTCAAAGGAGGACGGGGCGATAAAATCCTTTGTACTAAGCCCCGAGGGAGCAAGCCAGTTCCACTCAAAGGAAAACGGGTCATTGCCACTCATACGCAAAATGTTGTGCATGAGCTTCAGCCGTTCTCTGCCATCGAGGGAAGTGAGCTGTACTCCGAGCCGCTTAAATGCGTTCCAAAGGTCATTTTCAATGCGTTCAAGACGGGGCTTTGCAATTTTGATGTTGTCGGCTTCGATACCGAAAGTGAGATACTTTGTTTTCACAAGCCCGTTGTTGCCCCTTGAAAGTTGGTTGTGCAGCATCTCGGTGTACTCTGTTCGGATACTGTCAAAATCGTCTGCCTGTGGAGCGATGAACACGCTTTTTTCATAGTCCTTTGTATTGGCTGTGGTGTTGAGGAATGTGAGCTGAAATTTGATGGTGCTGTCGAAATAGTTGAGGAAGTCGCACCAACTTTCAAAGATAGCGGTCTTGTCCTCGTTCTGTGCAATTTGATAATTGATGTCACCAAATTGCAGGGTTTTGGTGTAGAGCTTATCGCCCACATGACAGATACCATCGGGAAAGATATGACGGTACGGGATACTGTCCTGTGCCGATTTTATACCTTTGGGCTTATTGTTCGCCCTTTGCACCGCACTTGCGATGCTTTGTTTTTCTGCCCGTGTGAGCTTGATGGGCTTCTTTTCGGTTGTTGACAATTTGATTTACCTCCCTGTCTAATTGATATTGCCGTTCCAGTAGCGGATAGAAATTATCCGTTTGGTAGGGTCTTTGTTTGGGGTTTAGAAAACGCACCGACACATAATTTTTGAGTATCACCTCGAGGGGCTGACCGTGCTTTTCATACATGGCGAACATGAACAGCGGAAACATGAAAAGCATCATCACCAGTACCGCCGGGCTTGTGCCGATAAAGTCCTTGAGAATGAAAAAAGGCGGCAAACCTACCGCCAGTGCCGCCGAAAAGCAGATGAGCTGCCGCTTGGTGAGATTAAGCATCACCTTTGTTTTTACATTGCTTAAATCTTTGGGAATTGGTACATAAGCCATAAAATCCTCCTTTCTGCCTTGTGGGACAAGGCTTTAATGTGCTGAAAATATGCTTTTTGCCAGTGTACCCGTCTTAAAGAGGGCAAAGCAGAGCAGCACCGTGTACATCATGCAAGTCCAGATTGCACCGATGGGGTCACCGTCCGTTGCGATGGACTGGATAAGCACCGCATAAATGCCCACGCACACCATAATGAGAAAGCCTTGAAAGGCAAGGGCAAGCAGAGCCTTGAGATAGTTTTGCCCCATGTTCCATTCCTTGCTCTGCATGGTGGCAATGGGGATTGCCCCGAGCGAGGTCATAAGGTAGATTTCAAGCATCCTGCCGTACACGATAATGAAAATACAGACAGTCAATGCCCACATGATTATCCCCATGATAAAACTTTGCAGATACAGCCCCAACAGGGAGCCTATGTCCATCTCCATTAGACTTTCACGCAGGGCATCCAGTGTTTCCACACCAACGGCGGTATCGGTGAGGATTACCCCTGCCGCATTTTGGATTACCGACTGTGCCACATCAAATATGCCCATCATAATGGGGAATGTGTTTGTGACCAGTACCACGGCGATAAAGGTTTTCATCATCCATTTGAAAATGTCCGAGGGTGGGAAGTCGTGCATATTGTTTCTGTCAATGACCATTTGTATCAGCTCGTAGCACATCACAAAGGTCAAAATAATTCCGGCTATGGGCATGATAACGGTGTCCGATAAGTTCTCAATCATGGAGAAAACACCGCCATTCCACTGTGACGGTGTTTTTCCCACATCTCCTGCAATCCTTGCAACTTCCGAATTGATGTTATCGAACAAGCCCGTTAAATTACCCATAATGCCGTCAACGAGCAGGGTTGTAATCCACTCGTTGATTGCATCAAGGATAAAATCCATAAGTGATTAACCGAACAATCCGCTGAGTAGTGGAACAAGAGTAATGCCAATCAGTGCTACGCCACCGCCAGCCATAAGTTGCTTCATGCCCTGTGATTTCGCACCGGGGTTGTCATTGCCGTATCCTTCAAGGAGGTTGATTACTCCCCAAATGCCAAGTCCTGCTCCAAGAGCAATTACCAGTGTCTGCAATACGCTTACTGCTTCGCTAAAAAATTCCATATGATTTAATCTCCTTTAATTTTAATTGTTGTTTGATTTTGGTTGTTTGGGTTTCTGCATGAAAAAACGCTGTACACAGACAGCGTTAAATGACCACAATCATAGGCAACACCTCCTTTCCTTGTGGGGTATCTATATAAAAAACACCACCGTGAACGGCAGTGTTCATAGCCCGTCTGAGGGCTTTGGCTCGGTTGTTTCGTCCTCCTTGCTCATATCAAATACTTCGTACACATCCTTTGCTTTGAGCTTCAGTTTCGTAGATAAAAACTTCTCGATGTCAAAGGCATTTTTCTTGTCAAAGTCGGATAGGTACTGGTATTTAGGGTGCTTTGTAATATCGTATTTCTCGCTGAAAAAGGGGCGAACACCTCTAAGCTGCAAGATACATTTGCCCCCGTCCATAACGGATAGCTCATCCATGCTCATGAGTTCTTTTCCAAGTCGCTGATAATTGATACCATAGCTTCGTTGGCTACCTCTTGTGTCAGAGGTGTTGAACATATCAATGGTTTCCTTGCCAAGCGTTTCGGTTAAGTCCTTGAGGGTGGTTTTCTCCTTGCCACCGAGGAAAATCATGCTGTCACAGTTGCCGATAATGGTGTCGGCATTGTCTTTGTAGAGTGCCTTTAGCTGTGATTGTGCCTGCAAAACAAGGCAAGCGGAGATTTCACGGCTTCGGATGGTTGCCATGAGCTTTTCGAGGTTTGGTATCTGCCCGATGTTGGCACACTCATCAATCAAGCACCGCACATGAACAGGCAAGCGACCACCGTACACATCATCGGCTTTATCACAAAGCAGATTGAAAAGCTGTGTGTAGCACATGGAAACAAGGAAATTGAAAGTCGCATCGGTGTCACTGATGATAATAAACAAAGCGGTTTTCTTATCCCCGAGGGTATCAAGCTCCAGTTCGTCATAGGCGGTCAGCTCCCGAAGCTCCCCAATATCAAAGGGGGCAAGCCTTGCACCACAGGAAATAAGGATAGACTTAGCGGTCTTGCCTGCGGCTAATTTGTATTTCTTATATTGCCTTACGGCAAAGTGCTGAGGGTCTTTTTCCTCGAGCCTGTCAAACATCAAATCCACATTGTTTTTGTATTCCTCATCGTCCTCACGCACTTCACTGGCATTGATAAACTCTATCAGCGTTGTGAAGTTCTGCTCGTGTTCGGGGGCTTCATAGTAGATGTAAGCGATAAGGGCGGTATAGAGCAAGGTTTCCGCTTTCACCCAAAAATCGTCACCTGCCTTGCCCTCGCCTTTGGTGTTGGCGATTAAGGTGGTGACGAGCTTCAAAATGTCCTTTTCACTTCTGATGTAGGCGAAAGGGTTGTAGTGCATGGACTTCTTGAAATTGATGGTGTTGAGGATTTTCACCTTGTAGCCCTCCCGAAGCAGCAGCTTTCCACATTCAATCACGATACTGCCTTTCGGGTCTGTGACCACGAATGAGCTGTGGCACTGCATGAGGTTTGGTTTCAGCCAGAACCTTGTCTTGCCCGAGCCGGAGCCGCCCACGATCAGCACATTTTTATTTCGTGCTGTCTTGGGGTCTTTGGGGCGGTTGTTCATGGTCAGCCGTTCTGTTTGGGTCAGTATTACATTGTTTTGAAAAGTAGGGTCTACATACGGCTCAATGTCCTTTGCATTGCCCCAACGAGCCGAGCCGTACTCTATACCTTTGCGGTATTTCTTGGCATTTTTACTGCGAACATAGATTATCAGTCGCAAAAGCCCACCGATGGCAAGCCCAACAGCCAAGTCGGTGGGATAAAAGGACGGAAACGGAACGGCAAAGGCTGTGGAAAAGCCGCCGCCTAAGTTCAGTATCTTTTGCCCGAGGTCAGCACCATTTGTGTACCTCCATGCTTCGGGCAGCTTGGTGAACAGCAGCCCCAACACGAGGTAGGGGATATTAAGGATAAGGAGCTTTTTTATGTTTTTACTCATAAGCTCTGCTCCTTGTCCTTGTGTTTCACCTTTTGAATAACGGTATTTTTCGCAAGCTCGGCAAGTTTCCGTAGCTCTGCAAGCACAGACGGACGAGCCGCCTTTTTCACCATATCAGCGGTGTATTCCTTAAAAGCATTGGTGATGGCATCGGCATCTTTGCCCTTGAAAAAGACTACATATTTCGGCGGTATTTCGTGCTTGTCTTTTATCACCGCAAAATCCACACCGTATTTTTTAGCGACACGCTCAAAGTCCTTGATGTTTTGGTCGGTAATCTCAATACTGGTCATGCCTTGCCCCTGTTCGGCAAGCTGTTTTACCGACTGTTTCCCCTGTGGGATATTGGGGTGGTTTTGTTTATCTTTCAAATGTGCAAGCAGCTTGACGATTGCTTTTTTCAGCTCTCTGCCTGTGAGCTTGGTGGCATTGATGACGAGGGCAACGGTTTTTTGCTCCACTTCTTCCTGCATGAAAAATCCCTCCTTTCACGATTTTTCCTGTTTTACTGTTCCTCTCTGCCTTGCCCCTTGACGGTCAAGATACCCTCAAGGGTGGTGGCGGTGATATTTAGTCGCTCTGCGATGGCAATGTCGTTTTTCACGTTTTCATCTACCATACTGCCACATACCACAAGCACTCTTGCACGGCGGAGCATATCCCTTGCCATATCAATACCGTCCTTGTGTTCCTGCGGTACTTGGTCGCACAGGAACAGGGGCAGATAAAGGGGTGGGCAAATGGGGGTGTAGCCTGCTTCATAGAGCTTTCTGCAATACTTAGCCGCCGTTTCGGTCACTTCAAATTCGTTGTTACCCCATGCGGCGGTGATGTATGCTATTGGTTTTCTCATATTCAAAATCTCCTTTCACTTTTTTGCATAGAAAAAGGCACTCTGCAAATCTCTTTACAAAGTGTCTTAACGGTTAGGGCTGTATAAATCGTGGTTGACCAAAGCCGCATAGTAGCTGTCTATGGTGGACGGTGCGTTAAACAGCGTTGCAAGCAGATACCGCTTGATGTTTCGCACATAGGTGGTGTTTTTGTCTAAGCTGTCAAACACATACTCAATGTGAGATGAGTTGATTTTCAGCATCTTGTCCTTCACAAGCTGTGCAGGGTAATCATCCCCGGCAATGTTGATGGTGGGCTTGGTGGAACACAGGGTTTCGATGATGATGTCGGCTATTTCGTCTAAACGCTCACACATACCGATACCACCGTGCTGTCTGAAATGCTCATACTCGATATTCTCGTAGACCATTTCTTTTACTTCTTCGTAGCTATCGCATCCTATCTCATCATATCCCGTGGTTTTGGGACTTGCGTAAGGATAGGATTGATAAGGATTTGATGGTTCTGTATTTAATAAATCTTTTTTTGATTTATCAATAGTTTGTAGATAAGTATTTAATTGGTGGGGTTCTTCCAAGATAGGCTCACCCTGTTTAGGCTCTCCCAAGATAGGGTTTTCCAATGTTGGGTTTCCCAAGACTGGATTATCCAAGATTGGGTTTTCCACTTTAGGTGAAACCTCGCTTGTTTCAAGGTTTTGCGGCTGCTCTAAAATGGTGTACTCCGTGGTGGTGAGTTGTCCTTTGTCGTTGCGTAGCCGTCTACGAATGACATAGCCTTGCTGCTCAAGCTCTTTTATCGTGCCGTTGATACTGTCAATACCGTCCTTGCAGATGCAGGAAAGCCCCTTTGTGGTGTAATCCCAATTCTCCGGCAAGGAAAGCATAAGGGAAAGCAACCCTTTTGCCTTTAGGGATAGCTCAATATTTCGCAAGTGATGATTAGCCATAACGGTGTAATCCCTTGTCTTTTCTACTCTGAAAACTGCCAATGATACCACCTCCTTTACGGCTAATGGTCAGTTTATCGGGTTTGTTCTTTGGGTCGGTCATAGCAAATATCCCCTTTATAGATTTTTGCGTGTTTGAGGATTTTGATTTCTTCACGGCTTTGGCTGTCCTTTGCATTTTGATAGCCTACATCGGAAAGGAACAAACGCATACGCTCGCCCTTGTTTCCAACGGGAGAGGAATGAGAGAGAACATCAAAGACAATCATGTGCCTTGTGTCCTCGCCAAAGCGTTCCAGTGCCATAATATCGTGTCCTGCCAAAACAGGCTCGCCCGATTTTTTACGGGCTTCTTCAAGCAATTCTCCTATGGTTTTACCTTTATTCATGGTGCTTGCTCCTTCCTAACGCTCCTGTTGCTGTGTACGCTTTTTATGCCATGTTTCCAGTAGCTTGAGTATGGTTTCCTCCATTTTTTGCGGTGTGTAGGACTTGGGAAAATACTTACTGAGCTTATCGCTTGTAAGCGTTACCTTGTCCAGTTCGCCTTTCTTTTCCTCGCTCATAATGGCACACATGGCTTCAAGGGTGCATTTGCCCTCGGCACTAAATTTTTTCAGCCGCTGTGCCTGTGAAAGAGAAGGGGTTGCCTGTTCCATATCCATTGCTTCGAGTAAATTGGTCTGTTCCCCGGGCTTGAGATAGGACAGCTCCACGGCAGGATTAAAGGCGATTTTCTTATCATCTACCATGTCGAGAAGTTCGGGGATAAGCTCTGTTAGACGGATAAAACGCTGTATTTGGTTACGGCTTGAGCCTGCCTGTTCAGCTACAATTTCAACGGATTTTTTACCCTCATTTAACTTGTGCCCAACTTGGGTACAAGTTAAATCCGTCCTTTCACCTTGCCTTTTAAGGGCATCTAATTTCAGCTTAAATGCAAAGGCTCGTTCACTTGGTAAGATGTTTTCTCTTTGCAGATTACTGTCCACCATAATAATAGTGGCGGCATCATCGTCAAGATTACGGACAATAACGGGCATTGTTTCAAGCCCTGCCAGTTCGCTTGCCCTGTGCCTGCGGTGTCCTGCTACAAGCTCATAGCCGCCCTTGTCACGGGGACGAGCGATTGCAGGGACAAGCACACCATATTCCTTGATGCTTTCAGCGGTGTCTGCCATTGTTTCATCGTCTTTTACCTTAAATGGGTGGTCTTTGAACGGAAACAGCTCTGTCAAGGCTATCTCCATGACCTTTTCTCTGCCTGCATCGGCTCGGCTTTCCTCGGTGGAAAACAAATCATCTACCGATGTCAGATTTATGTTTTTGGCGGAGCTTTTCAATTTTCAACACCTCCTTTGTCAATTCTCGGTAGCTTTCCGCAACCTTGCCTTTGGGGTCGTGGGCGAAAATGCTCTTGCCCTCGGCACTAATTTCGGCGGCTCGTACCGAATGGGGAATATCCGTAGCAAACACCTTGATTTTGCCACCGTAGGTATCACGGAGCAGGGTGCTGATGTCCTTTGCAAAATTGGTGCGGTTATCCACCATAGTCAGCAAAATGCCGTCTATTTGCAGCTTGGGGTTAATCTGCTTGCGTACCTTGTTTATGGTCTGTAAAAGCTGTTCTAAGCCCTTTGCAGGGAGATATTGAGCTTGCACGGGAATGATTACACTGTCAGCCGCCGCCAGTGCGTTGACCGTCAGCATACCTAACGAGGGTTGCGTATCGAGCAGGATATATTGATAGTCCTTTTTCACCGTATCAAGGTATTGCTTCAAAATGGTTTCTCGGCTCATGGCATTGATGAGGGATACCTCCATGCCGGACAGCTCAATATTGGCAGGGAGCAAGTCCACTCCCTCGGGGTGGGATAAGATACCCTCCTTGTGTTCCAGTGGGGTATCGGTGATGACCTTGCCCATGACGGTTGCAAGGGTAGTGGGGATATTATCGGGCTGTGCATATCCCAAAGAGATAGACAAGCTCCCCTGTGGGTCGGCATCAACAAGAAGGACTTTTTTGCCCTGCTGTGCAAGCCCGATGCCTAAGTTGGCACAGGTGGTTGTTTTTCCGACACCGCCTTTCTGCATGGCAATGGCGATTACTTTAGCGTTCAAATTTTCTTCCTCCTTTCGATTTTTGGCATAAAAAATTGCCCCTTATAAAAGTAAGAAGCAATTTTTGTATCCATATTTAGTTTTGTATTACTTCAAAATAAGTTAGGGCATCTTTGATAGCAGCTACTTGAATAGGAGTGGGGTGCTTTCTCGGCTGCTTTAGTGTTTCTACCGCATTGGGTGCATCGTACATTGGTAATCCTAAACCACGCTTTACTTCAGCGATATATGCTGTGTGTACCTTGAAGCTGTATTTTTCAAGGATATATTCCTTTATCAGTTTGTAGGTTATTCTTTGTTTTGGCTTGTATGCGTCTGCTTTTTCCACTATACTATTAAGAGGTATCATACCAACGCTATTTCCGAAGTCCACAGTTACGTTGATATAGCTGTCTGGAGCTTTGTGGGTCTTTGGTAATACCGTTGAGACGGTAGTGCTTATGGAGAAGCGCAGCTGAATATCAGCTGCGCTTCTCTTTATTCTTGAAATGACACTATCACATCATGGGGGCAAAGGCGCGCAG
>Ga0172378_10000651_pt1 | contig 30744 bp, 29 predicted proteins | sample GrowelOW332metaG_FD_119755 | JGI IMG/M metagenome (GOLD analysis project Ga0172378, IMG submission 119755) | Groundwater microbial communities from an aquifer near a municipal landfill in Southern Ontario, Canada - Pumphouse #3_1 metaG | ecosystem: Environmental > Aquatic > Deep subsurface >...
AAGTTATGAGCTTAGAACTGCCAAAGATGGCAATGTATTAGAAATGGCAACTCCTGAAACTCCGCTTGAGTTTATTAGTGGGCATAACCAAACCTTAAAAGATTTTGAATCTAATTTATTAAATTTATCTACAGGCGATAAATTTGATTTTTCTATAAAAAGTGAAGATGCATATGGTGAAGCTAATGAAGATATGATAGTTGAACTAGAAAAAGGTATCTTTTCTTCTGTAGATGCTAAAGATATGGTAATTGGAAATGAGTTACCAATGGTTGATAGTACAGGACGTCATTTAAGTGGACGTATTCTTGCTATTGATGAAGAAAATGTAAAATTAGACTTTAATCATCCTTTAGCTGGAAAAGATTTATATTTTTCAGGAGTGATTATAGAAGAAAGAGAAGCTACACAGGAAGAACTTGACGCAATACATCATGATTGCTCTAGTTGTCATGGTTGTAACCATGAAGAAGGAAGTTCTTGTGGAGAAGGTGGTTGTGGAGAAGGCGGTTGTTCTTGTTAATACATAATTGCTATGGGAGGAAATAGTTTTGGAAATATTTTTAAATTAACTTCTTTTGGAGAATCTCATGGAGATGCAATAGGGGGAGTTATTGAAGGTATTCCAGCTGGATTTAGTTTATCCCTAGATAAAATACAACATGAATTAAATAGAAGACGTCCCGGTCAATCTAATATATCTACTCCTCGAAAAGAGGATGATATAGTACAAATCTTATCAGGTATATTCGAAGGTAAAACTACGGGTATGCCTGTTGGTTTTATTGTAAAAAATAATAATTCTAGATCCGGTGATTATTCTAATATAAAAGATTTGTTTCGTCCTTCACATGCTGATTTTTCTTGGACTGGTAAATATGGTCTAAGGGATTATAGAGGGGGTGGACGATCTTCAGCAAGAGAACACATTGCTAGGGTTGTAGCAGGTGCTATAGCAAAGCAAATGTTGGAACAATACAATATTTCTATTGTAGCTTATACCTCTCAAGTGGGAGATGTGATTCTAAAAAAGAATATTGCTGGTTTTGGCCCTAATAAATTTAGTTCTGTCAAGATTCTTACTTCAGCAGAAGTGGATTCTAATATAGTAAGGTGTCCAGATGAAACAACTGCAAATAGTATGATTAATCTCATTAATGAGGTTAGAAAAGATCATGATAGTATAGGAGGTACAGTAAGTTGTATTATTTCTGGCTTACCAATTGGTCTTGGAGAACCTGTTTTTGATAAGTGTCAAGCTTTGCTTGCACATGCTATGATGAGTATCAATGCTGCAAAAGGATTTGAATATGGTAGTGGTTTTAGATCTGCATACATGAAAGGTTCTGAACATAATGATGAGTTTATTTGTAATAATGATAAAATTGAATGTGCTTCAAATAATTCAGGAGGAATACAAGGGGGCATTAGTAATGGAGAAAATATTTATTTCAAAGTAGCTTTTAAAGCAACTCCTTCAATAATGAAGACACAAAAGACTGTTAATACAGATAAAGAGGCTTTAGAATTGAATATATTGGGAAGACATGACCCTTGTGTAGTACCTAGGGCTGTTCCTGTAGTGGAATCTATGGCTGCTATGGTCATACTTGACTTATTATTTCAGAATAAACTTTCAAAATTATAATAAATAAATAATTAATCATATTGTAAAGCTTAGATTTATTATATATCTTTGAAAAAAATTAGAAAGGTGTGTTTTTATATCTTTCACAAATAATAATTATATGGCTAGCGTAAGAAGATTAAAAAAAGATGTTGACTATTTAATGTTTGCTATTGTTGCAGACAGTTTGAGCATCGCAGTTAGAGAAAACAATAAAACAGATGAAATAGGTAAAGTTGTAGAAGAAGCTCTTCATAACAGAAATTCTTTGAGAAATAGAATTTGTGAAGGAAGAAGAGTTGAGAAATCAGAAAGAAAAAAGCATTATAGAGCTGTTTTTGGAGATCTACTAAAACTTTCAGATGCTTCTTTTACTAAATTGAGCAAAATGGTTAAAAAGTAATTAATAGGCTTTTATAACTTAATCAATAATAATCCGTAGAATGTTATACAATATTTTGCGGATTTTTTATTTTTTATGTACATTTGGTTAAAATTGTGTGTCATAGAATATGCAATTTGCTAGAAGATAATATTTATTACATCTAAATCTTTACATAATGAAAACTTTTCTGTCTAATAATTTTATTTCTATAATAAAAAATATAATACTTATTATTGTTTTGTGTACTTTTTCATATCCTTCCTTTGCTAATAATGATAATATTTTAAAAAATAAAAAGCTTGTTTATAAAGTTGATATAAAGGAGGAAATAGGTCCTAAGATATGGAGAAATGTTAAGAAATCTTTTGATGAGGCAAATCGCTTAGATGTAAATTGTATTTTGATAGATATGAATACTTATGGAGGAATGGTTGTTTATGCAGATTCCATACGTACCCTTATATTAGATCAAACTAAACCTATTTTTGTATATATTAATAATAATGCCGCATCTGCAGGAGCTATGATTTCTATTGCCTGTGACAAGATATATATGAGAGAAGGAGCTAATATAGGAGCAGCTACCGTGGTAAATCAATCGGGGGAAGCTATGCCAGATAAATATCAATCTTATATGCGTTCTATGATAAGAGCTACTGCTCAATCTCATGGTAAAGATACTATTGTAGAAAATGGTATTACATCCTATAAATGGAAAAGAGATCCTATGATAGCAGAAGCAATGGTAGATCAAGATATTTATATTAAAAATGTATCTGATAGTGGGAGTGTTGTTACTTTTACTCCTCATGAAGCTATTCAAAATGGATTTTGTGATGGTATAGCAAATTCTGTGGATGAAGTTCTACAAAGAGAAAATATAAATAATTATAGTATACTAAGTTATAAAACAACTTTTTCCGATGATGTAATAGGAGTATTAATTAATCCTATAATCAAAGGGATATTAATTATGCTTATTTTCGGAGGTATATATTTTGAGTTACAATCTCCAGGGGTAGGTTTCCCCTTAGCTATTGCTTTAAGTGCTTGTCTTTTGTATTTTGCTCCTCTTTATATAGAAGGTTTTGCATCAAATTGGGAAATTATAATTTTTGCTATAGGAATAATTCTTATATTACTCGAAGTTTTTGTGGTCCCAGGTTTTGGAATTACTGGAATTTCATGAATACTCTGTGTATTAGGATCCTTAATTTTCGCAGGTATAGATAGTTTTTCTTGGAGATATGTTTCAGATTTTAGTGGAGTAATACTTTCTTCTTTAATTGTAGTTCTTATAAGTTCTACAGTAGCTATAGTACTGAGTATATGGCTAGGTGCAAAGTTGATTTCTTCTAAGAAGTTTGCTTTTGCTTTGCATAGTGAACAAAAAGTTAATGATGGATATATTAGTGTCAATATGGACAATATCAAATTAATAGGAAAGAAGGGTGTAGCTTATTCCGATTTAAGGCCTGCTGGTAAGGTTATTGTAGATAATAAAATATATGATGCCATAGCTCTTAATGGAAAATATATAACAAAGAATTCAGAAGTGGAAGTTAAAGAGTATCACTCTGGACAAATATATGTTGTGTAATTATTTTACCTTTAAAATACCGTTAAAAAGTAAATCTACATATTGTAAAATTGTCATGTAATTTCTGGCCCTATTACCTACTATGATAAAAGGTTGTTCCAAGCTTTTTATCATAGTGAGAAAGGTCATTGAGAATTTTTTTGGTTCAGATATATTGAAAATTCCTTCATCTATACCTTTAGTTATTATTTCCTCAATTATTTTAAGCTCGTTTTTATCTACACTCCTTCTCAAATGTTCAACACTTAGCCTATTAAAGATAAAATCATATCTTATATATCTATTATTTCTAACTAATTTATCAACAACATTAAATCTTGTTAGTATGTAAAGCTTTAGTTTTCTTTCAGGAGGAAGAGAAGATAATCTTATTTGGTTTAATTTGTTATTAATAATACGTACTTCCTCTTCAACTACATAATGTCTAATTTCATCTTTACTTTTGAAATGTGTATATAGAGTTCGACGACTTATCTTAGCAGCATTCGCAATTTCGTTCATCGTTATTTTATGTATACTAATTTCCTTAAATAATGATTTTGATGCACGAATTATCTTTAATCTAGTTCGTTCTAACTTTGATTTTTTCATTTATTAACTACTTGTATTTTATAACATCTTGAGCTGTAATATTATTACCACAAAGAATAATTAATCTTTCAATAACATTTCTTAGTTCACGAATATTTCCAGACCAATCATAAGTCTTTAACTGTACTATAGCTGAGTCATCTAAAGTCTTTTGAGGTATTCCCATCTCTTCACATATTTCTTCTAAGAAATGTTGAGCAAGTGGATCTATATCCTCTAATCTATCTTTTAATGGTGGAATTTCCAGAATGATTACACTTAATCTGTGGTATAAATCTTCTCTAAAATTACCTTTCTTAATTTCTTCTTTTATATTTTTATTTGTAGCAGCTATTATTCTAACATCTATATCTATATCTTTATCGCTGCCTATTCTACTTATCTTGTGTTCTTGTAATACTCTTAATACTTTTGCTTGAGCTGCTAGACTCATATCTCCAATCTCATCTAAAAAAATTGTACCTCCATTTGCTATCTCAAATTTACCTTTTCTTTGTTTTATAGCTGATGTAAAGGCTCCTTTTTCATGTCCAAATAATTCACTTTCTATAAGTTCTGAAGGAATAGCCGCACAATTAACTTCTATAAATACATTTTTATTTCTGTGACTCTTTTCATATAAATCATGAGCAACTAATTCTTTTCCAGAACCATTAGGTCCCAAAATTAATACTCTTGCATCAGATGGAGCTACTTTGTCTATCATGGCTCTAACTTGGTTAAGACTATTAGAATTTCCTATCATTTGATATTTTTTGCTGACTTTGCTTTTAAGAGTTCTAGTTTCTTGAATTAAACTGGATTTATCAGTGGCATTTTTAACCGTTATCAATATTCTATTTAAATCCAAGGGTTTCTCTATAAAGTCATAAGCCCCCTTTTTGATTGAATCTATAGCAGTTTCAATACTTCCATGTCCTGAAATCATAATAACAGGAGTTTCAGAAGAAAATTCTTTGATTCTTTCTAATACCTCAATACCATCCATCTTTGGCATCTTTATATCACAAAAAATCACATCTGGTTTTTCAGATTTAGTTAAAGCCATGCCTTCCAATCCATCTTTAGCTAATACTACTTTATATCCTTCAAAAGTAAAGATATCCTTCATAGAATTTCTAATACTTCTCTCATCATCTATCACTAATATTTTTGACATAAATTATAGTTTTGCAATTTATTTAAGTGTTTTTCGAGTATTTCCACACACTGATTACAAAATTAGATAAAATAAGTAGATTATCCAATAATAAAAGATAATATATATATACCTTAGTTATAAATAAATAATACTAAATATTGCAACTTTTGGCTAATATTAGTACATTTGTATAGCCCTAAATTTTACATTATGAAGAGAATAATTTTTTTACTTGTAATTTGTTTACTAACTATTAATAATTCTAATGCCCAAAGGAAAAAAGTTGGATTAGTATTAAGTGGGGGTGGAGCTAAGGGAGTTGCTCATGTAGGAGTCATAAAGGTATTAGAGGAGGCCGGTATTCCCATTGATTATATAGCTGGGACAAGTATGGGTGCTATTGTTGGAGCTTTATATGCAGTTGGTTATAATGCAAATGAATTAGATACTCTAATAAAAAAACAAAATTGGGAATTTCTTTTGAGTGATAAGGTTTATCGTTCCGATCAACCTTTTAATATGAAACTTTTTAATGAGACTTATATTTTATCTCTACCCTTTAATAATAAAAAACAATTGACTTTGCCAGCTGGTGTGGTACAAGGTCAAAATATATATTCTCTATTTACTGAATTAACTGTTGGCTATCATGATTCTTTAGACTTTTCTAAATTACCAATACCTTTTGCTTGTGTGGCTACAGACATGGTTAATGCTAATGAATATGTTATAAAAAGTGGAAGTCTTCCACTAGCTATGCGAGCGAGCATGGCAATTCCTGGCGTTTTTGCTCCTGTTAAGATTGGAGATAAAGTTCTTGTAGATGGAGGTATTGTAAATAATTTTCCTGTGGATGTGGTTAAATCAATGGGTGCTGACATAATAATTGGAGTAGATTTGGAAACTTCTACAGAGAAAATTAAGAATTTGAATTCAATGGCAGAACTCATAGGGCAAATGATATCTTACATGGGAGCTAAGAGTTATAAAAAGAATATGCAGGAGGTAGATTTATATTTAAATCCTGGCCTTAAGGGTTATACTGCTGCAAGTTTTGGAAATAGAGAAATAGATACGATGATGTTGAAGGGTGAGAGGATTGCAAAAGACCATTGGAAAGAAATACTTGCTTTAAAGAAAAAAATAGGTATAGATGAACATTCTGATTACTCTCCTAAAATATTTAATTCAATAGTACATAATGATTCCATAAATATTAGAAATATTATTTTTAAAAATTCTACGGGTGAGGGGCAAAAATGGGCAAAAAATCAAATCAATATAAGACCTAACTCCAGAATTTCACGAGATGATCTGGGAAAAATCGTAAATAAGCTCTATGCTACTGGTTTATTTTCTAAAGTTACTTATAAATTAGTTGGAACTAACTATAAGGATATGATTATAGATATGCAGGAGAAATCTAGGAGTTCTGCTAATATTGGTTTTAGATTTGATTCTCATGATGCAGCTTCTATTCTCTTAAATACCACATTAAAGCGCAAATCTTTTGGAGCATCTTTGTTTGCTCTCACTGTAAGATTGAGTAAAAATCCTTATTTCAAAATAGATTATTCTTTTGGAAAATCTATTTTGAATAATATTCACTTATCTTTAAAACTAAGATATTTCGATTTTAATATTTATAAAGATGGAGATAAAATAGATAATGTTACTTATTATAACAATGATATTAGATTTAATATTACAAATATTATTTGGAGAAATATTCAAACTAATTTTGGAATCAGTGTAGATTTCTACAATAATTTCTCTTCCTTATCAGAGTATGATGCTAAATTTACAGATATGAAGAGAAAATTATATCTGAATTATTTCGGTATCTTTCAATTTGATACTTTTGATTCAAAATTTTTTCCTGAAAGAGGAGCCCAATTTAGTGCTGAATATAATCTTGTAACTGATAACTTACTTAGGTTAAATAACAATGCTCCAATAAGTATGTTCTTTTTTAATGCCAAAGGGGCTATTCGATTAACTCGAAGAGTATATTTAATACCTTCTTTAAGAACTCGTTATATTTCAGGGGCAAGTTCTGAAATACCATTCCCTTATATTAACTATATAGGAGGGAATATGGATGCTAAATATACTCCTCAGCAAACCTCTTTTATAGGTATGAATAATGTAGAAATTGCAGATAAATTAATACTTACAGGGAAAGCTATGATAAGATATCGTTTAGGGCTTAATCACTATTTGCAACTTATTGTAAATAGTGGAATTAGTAATGAAGACTTCTCTAATTTGCAAGATGGTAGATTTTTATTAGGATATGGTATGGGATATTCTTATAGGACATTATTAGGTCCTGTTGGAGTTACTTTGAGTGATTGCAATCAAAAGGGAAAACTAGGAGTTTTCTTCTTTTTTGGATATGATTTTTAATTTTAAATATATATGAGAAAATTACTAGTACTTTTTGTCGTTTTATTCGCAGCATGTGATTCAGGTGTCTTATACACTTCGTTAACAGGAGGAGTATATGGTACAATTTACCATATTAAATACAGATCTAATTCTTTGAATCCAGAACTTCTTCAAAAAAATATTGAAGCAGAAATGGATAAAGTTAATTCCTCACTATCTATGTTTAATAAAACCTCTACCATTGCATTATTAAATTCAAATACTACCAATAATGTGGATAGTTTATTTATGTTTATGTACAGAAAGGCAATGATGGTAAACAAGATGACTCATGGAGCTTTTGATATAACAGTGGCTCCACTTGTAGATGCTTGGGGATTCGGAGTGGATTCAGAATCTATGCCTTCACGAACTAAAATTGATTCTATATTGCAGTTTATAGGAATGGATAAGATAGTTGTAGTAGATGGGAAATTAATTAAGTCTGATTCTAGAGTAAAAATTGATGCTAGTTCTATTGCAAAGGGATTAGGTGTAGATCTGGTTGCAAATTATCTAGAAAAGGAAGGTATTAATAATTATATAGTGGAGATAGGTGGTGAAATAAGAGCTAAAGGACTTAATGCTTCTAATCGTACATGGAGAGTAGGATTAGACAAACCAATAGTGGATAAAACACTTTCTGATAGACAATTACAGATGATATTGAATCTTAAAGATGGAGCTTTAGCTACTTCAGGTAATTATAGAAATTTTATAGAGAGTGGAGGTAAACGTTATGGGCATATAATCAATCCTATTACTGGAGAATCTCAACAAAAGGATATATTAAGTGCCACTGTTTATGCTAAAGATTGTATGACAGCAGATGCTTATGCCACAGCTTTTATGGTTCTTGGATTAGAAGAATCAAAAAAAATACTTAAAAACATTAAGAATATAGAAGTATGTTTTATATATGATTCTAGTGAAGGACACAAATTATGGAAATCTAATGGATTTGACTTATTATTATTAAAAAAGTAAAATTATATGTTTAAATATCTACTATTTATCTATTTAATTTTCGCTGAATATTCTTTATGCATGGCTAATAAAGAGTATGGGATAGATTTATCAAACCCAGATACATTGCTTATAAATGCAAAACCTATAAAGAGTATCAGAAAGCTCAAAAATAATTTGATTGAAAAAATTGCTTTTATAAAAGCACCAATTATCATAGTACCTGGAAATCGTATGTTTCTTCCCGATAGTCTAAATAACGACTTGCTCGATGTAAAATATAAAAAAATAGAAAATTTTTTTTCTAAAAATAAAGTTTTGAATAATTTATATCACCTAATTTTTGTAGATGGTAATAGCTCTAATACTAGGGTTAATATTGTTCGTAGTACAAATAGTGAATCCAGATTCAAAAAATATAACGGCAAAATTATTCGTTCTATTAAGGCACTAATACTTTCTCCTTATGACGATTGTAATTATGATGATATTGATTTTATACATAGATGTGATTCCAACTTATTAAACAATATAGTAAAAACAGTTCACAGTAAGACAAGCAAGAACTATCTATTAAAACAAATAACCCTTAAAGAAGGTATGAGTTTCAATTCTTTTGAAGTTGCTGAGAATGAACTATTAATAAAAAAATTAAGTAATGTATCAGATGCTATAATAACAGTTACTAATAGTGATGATGGTTTTGTAGATTTATTAATAATAGAGAGAGATAAATTTTCTTGGAATTTAGATATTGAAACAAATTTGACTAGTACTTATATAGCAGAGGTCGAAAATGAAAACCTTTTTGGTCATGGTCATAGTATTTCATATAAATTTGGGTATAGAGGTAGCAAAGATATCAAATATGAAAATGGATTACAATATATAATAAAGAGTATTTGGGGATCATATATAGATCTTAATCTACAATATCAAAAGAATTATAAAGAAAAATTTGGAACAGTATCGGTTAATAAAGAGTTTCTTACTTCTCATACTAAATGGGCAGGAGGATTAAAGCTTTTGAGGATGTATTATTCTGATGACTTGCCAGATAAAACAAATGTTCAGAATTTAGATACTCTTTTTAATTATAGATCATTTGATCTATGGGGGGGGTATTCTATAAGATTAGCACCTAAATATAGTTATAACCAAAATCTTTACTTTACAACTAGATTTTATTCAATTCTTTTTGATAAAAATTCTCATAATAATTTTAATAAGAACTTTTTCTTTTTTAATAGAATAAATACTTTATTATCATTTGGCTATACCAAAATAAAATATTATAATGCCAATCTTATTTATGATTTTGGAGAAATAGAGTTTGTTCCAACAGGTTTATCTACCTTTATATTAGGAGGATATCAACATAGTGAAAAAGAAGAAAATTTTTATGTAGGCACTCAGTTTAAATACACGTATTTTAATCCCAAGTCAGAAAGGATATCTTCATTTTTATTTGGCCTAGGGAGTTTTTATAATAATACAAAACAATTTAATAGAGCCTTTCTAAAAGCAGAATTTAAAAATATAAGTAATTTGATACCATTTTTTTGGAATACACGTATGAGAGTATTTAATAAAATTTCTTACGAAGCTGGATATAAGAGATATCCTTATGAATATCTATATATTAACGATGATGATATTAGAGGTTTCAAGTCTGATTCAATAAGAGGTTATCAGAAATTATCAATAAGTGCTTCCACAACAATTTTTAATCCTTTTATTATTAAAGGATTTAGATCTTCCATGTCGTTTTTTGTTGATGCATCTTTTATGAAGAAAGAAAATAGGGAACTATTAAAGAGTCCAAGTTATTGGGGTTTTGGATTTAGATTAAATATAAGAAATAATAATATAGCTTTTAAAAATATTAGTATAAGATTAAGTTTTTATCCCCGAATTCCTTCTGACATGAGTGATATTAAATATATGATGACAAGTCGTAGGCAGGATGATTTCTATGATTATAAAGTATCATCACCTAATATATTAGAATATAAATAGAAAAATAACCTTGAAATAATAAACTATAATAATTTACAACATATTGTTTTTAAATGATTTTTTAAAAACTTATATTTGTGATCTATTTTATAGATACTTCGTGAAAGAATAATAAATATAAAATAAATTCTTTTTAGGTATATATTATATATAAAAAGGTTCATAAAGGGGCGTAGAGTTATATACGTTCTTGTTTGTTTTATACACATAATAGAATAAAAAATTTTAGCGTATGAAAAATATTGTTTTATTAGGGGCTCCTGGATCAGGAAAAGGAACTCAAGCCAAAAAGATAATGAAAAAATATGGCTTATTACATATATCAACTGGAGATTTGATAAGAAAAGAAATAAAAGAAGGGACAGATTTTGGTAAGATGGCCTCAAAAATTATAAATAAAGGTAATTTATTATCTGATGAGTTTGTAGTTTCTATGATAGAAAATGTTATAAAAACCAATCAAAACAACAAAGGTTTTTTATTCGATGGTTTTCCTAGAACCAAAGTTCAAGCTCAGATGTTAGATGAGATGTTGGAAAAAAATGGGGATAAAGTTAGTATGATTATGCTTTTGAAGGTTCCTTATGATAAACTAATGATAAGAATGCTCAAAAGAGCTAAGGAAGAAGGTCGTCCTGATGACAATGAAAACGTTATAAAAAATAGATTTGAAGAATATAAAAGTAAAACTCTACCAGTTGCAACTTATTATCGCGAACAAAATAAATGTAGAGAAATAGATGGAGATAGGGAGGTAGAAGAGGTATTTAAGACTATGGAAAAAGTATTATGCTGTATTGATTAAAGAACCACTTGATTTATAAAAATAAAAGAAATAGAAAATATAGTTTAATCTAGTCTATATTTTCTATTTCTTTATATATACTAAACTTATCTTTTATTGTTTCTTCAATCTTTCAGTTAAGAGAGGTATTACTTTATTTACATCGCATACTATTCCTAAATCGGAAACTTGAAAAATAGGAGCAAATTTATCTTTATTTATTGCAACAATGAAGTCTGATTCTTCCATACCAGCTAGATGTTGAATCGCTCCAGATATTCCACAAGCAATATATAAGTCTGGACGAACTGTTTTACCTGTTTGTCCTACTTGTCTATCGTGATTAATAATTCCAGCATCTACCATAGCACGAGAAGATGATACTTCAGCCTTATCTCCAATGACCTTAGCTAATTTTTCAAGTTGTTTAAATCCTTCTTTATTTCCAACTCCACGGCCTCCAGATATTAGAACTTTGGCCTCTGATATATCAACTAGTTCATCTTGTGCTTTTACTGTTTCGATGATTTCAACAAGAAATTTAGAACTATCAAATTCTACTTTAAATTCATTAATTTCTCCTTTTCTATTGATATCCTTATCATTTTTACGCATAACGCCTGGTCTAACTGTTGACATTTGAGGTCTATGATTTGAACATTTAATAGTAGCCATAAGGTTACCTCCAAATGCAGGACGTGTCATAAGAAGTTCTTTCTCATCAGATATTTCTAATTTGGTACAATCAGCTGTAAGTCCAGTATGCAGTCTTGCTGAAAGTCTTGGACCTAAATCTCTTCCTATTGTAGTTGCTCCAAATAATACTATACTTGGTTTTCTGGAAGAAATAATCTGGTAAATAGCTTGTGTATAGGGTTCCGTTAAATAAGTTGTAAGAAGTTTATCTTTAACATATAATACCTCATCAGCTCCATAAGCGATTAATTCTTCTTTGTTTTCCACATTATCTCCCAAAAGCATGGCAACTACCTTTTCATTCAAGCTATTAGCTAAATCACGTGCTTTACCTAATAATTCCAAAGCCACACTTTGTATTTTATCTTCTCGTTGTTCTACAAAAACATAAACATTTTTATATTCTTTTATATCCATTGTATATATTTTATTATACACTCTGTTTAGATAACAGATGAGTATATTAGTTAAATAATATATTTCTCTTTAAGTTTACTTACAATAATGCCTACTGCTTCTTCTGGACCAACTTCAAACATTTCGCCAGGGGCTTTAGCTCCTCTGCTAAAAGATTTAAAAACAGTTGTTGGGGATCCTTTTTTACCAATTTTATCTTCAGAAATACAAAGTCTATTAAAATCCCATATTTCAACCTCTTTGTGAAATACTTCAACTATACCCTTAACTGACATATATCTAGGCTTATTAGCAGTTGCAAGTACTGTTATAACAAAAGGAGAATTTACTTTAAGTATCTGATATCCTTCTTCAGTAGATTTTTTGACTTTGAATGTACTTTTGCCATCAAATTCAATATTTTCTACATAAGTAACTTGTGGCAAACCTAGATGTTCTGCTATTTGAGGCCCAACTTGTGCTGTATCTCCATCTATGGCTTGACGTCCAGTAATAACTAAATCAAAGTCTAATTGTTTGATAGCTGCTGCAAGAGCACTAGATGTTGCAAGAGTATCTGCTCCTCCAAGTTTTCTATCTGTCAATAATATTGCTTTGTCTGCTCCCATAGCTAAAGCTTCACGAAGTATATCATCAGCTTGGGGTAATCCCATAGTTATAACTGTGATTTCTGCTCCATATTTATCTTTTAATAATAAAGCTTCTTCTAGTCCTCCTTTATCATCAGGATTCATAATACTCTCAACTCCGTCACGAATAAGAGTTCCCGTTTCAGGGTTTATTTTTATTTCTGTTGTGTTTGGGACTTGTTTAATACAAACTACTATTTTCATGTTCTTATTTTTTAGTGTTGATAGTATTTTATTTTAACAAATTAGCTGCTATCACCATACGTTGAACTTCAGAGGTCCCTTCGTATATCTCCGTAATCTTAGCATCTCTCATCATTCTTTCTACTGGATATTCACGGGTATAACCATAACCTCCGTGGAATTGCACAGCCTTTGTTGTCATTTCCATAGCTGTTTCAGCTGCATATAGTTTACACATTGCTGCTTCAGATGAGAAAGGTAATTTTCTATCCTTTTTAAAGGCTGCAAGTCTGACTAAAAGTCTAGAAGCTTGAATTTTTGTTTCCAAATCGGCAAGTTGAAACTGTGTGTTTTGGAATTTTGCAATTGAACGTCCAAATTGTTTGCGTTCTTTTGTGTATTTCACTGTTTCATCCATTGCTCCTTGAGCTATTCCAAGTGCTTGAGAGGCTATACCAATACGCCCTCCGTCCAGAGTTTTCATGGCAATTTTAAAACCTTTACCAACTTTTCCAAGTAAATTTTCTTTAGGTACTATGCAATTTTCAAAAATAAGTTCACAAGTAGCAGAACCACGTATCCCCATTTTTTTCTCTTTTTTACCTATAGAGAATCCTGGCATACCTTTTTCTACAATAAATGCTGAAATTCCTCTATTACCTTTAGATTTATCAGTCATAGCAAAAATTATATATACATTTGCATAACCAGCATTTGTTATAAATATTTTTGTACCATTTAGGATATAATTATCACCATCTTCAACAGCCATTGTTTGTTGAAGGGCAGCATCAGTTCCTGCATTTGGTTCTGTAAGTCCAAAAGCTCCTATCCACTCACCTGAAGAGAGTAGAGGGACATATTTTTTCTTTTGTTCTTCAGTTCCATTTTCTAATAATGGAGCTATACATAGAGAAGTATGAGCAGATAATGCAACTCCTGTTGTAGCACAAAACTTAGATATTTCCTCAACAGCTATAGTGTACATTATATTATCACCTCCTGCTCCTCCATATTCAACTGGTACAGGAATACCCATTAGTCCTATTTTAGCCATTTTTTTTATAGTTTCAATAGGAAAACGTTCTTCCTCATCTATTTCTGCGGCCAAAGGTTTCACTTCTTTTTCCGAAAACTCTCTTACCATTTGTTGAAAAAGAGCTTGTTCTTTTGTAAGATCAAAGTTCATATATGAAAATTAATTTTATTAATATTTATAAAATCCTTCTTTAGTTTTTCTACCAAGTAGATTTGCCCTAACCATCTTTCTTAATAATGGATGGGGTCTATATTTATCATCGCCAAATTCTTTATGTAATACTTCCATAATAGCAAGGCAAACATCTAGACCAATTAAATCTCCAAGGGCTAAAGGTCCCATAGGATGATTTGCTCCAAGTTTCATTGCATTATCTATTTCTTCCTTTGTTGCAACTCCATCTGCAAAGATACCAATACCTTCATTAACTAATGGTATTAATATTCTATTAACTACAAAACCTGGAGCCTCATTTACCTTAATAGGTTCTTTGCCCATAGCTAACGCTAGCTCATTTACTTTTTGAAATGTATCATCCGAAGTTTTTTGTCCTTTAATAAGTTCTACCAATTTCATAACTGGAGCTGGGTTAAAGAAGTGCATTCCTATAATTTTATCAGGACGAGAAGTTAAACTTGCAATTTCTGTAATTGATAAAGAGGAGGTGTTGGATGCCAAAATTGTCTCTGGTTTACATAGCTTATCTAGCATTGTAAATACTTCCTTTTTTAATTCCATATTTTCTAGAGCAGCCTCTATAACTAAATCAGCGTCTTTAAATGTATCATAACTAGTTGTAGTGCTTATATTAGCTAAGGTTGAGTCCATTTCTACTTTTGTGAGTTTACCCTTCTCAACTCTTCTATTTATAGAACTAGAAATATTAGTTATTGCTCTCTCTAAGCTAGCTTCACTTCTACTTTTTAATATAACAGGTATTCCTGTTTGAGCAAATGCCTGAACTATACCAGAACCCATTGTTCCAGATCCTATTACACATATTTTCATAATTATAAGTTTAAAATTTTAGTTTATTTGTTAGTAAAAGATGCTTTACGTTTTTCAATAAAAGCATTCATGCCTTCTTTTTGGTCATTAGTTTTAAAACATTCGGAGAATAATCTATTCTCTAATAAAATAGCCTCCTTAGAGTCTAAATCATAATTTTTATTAATACTTTCTTTAGCTTGTTTTACAGCGAATGGAGCATTTATACTAATATTCTTAGCTAAATTTATGCAAAAGTCTAATAATTTATCTTTTTCTGTTACATGATTAACTAAACCAATTCTAAAAGCTTCTTTAGAATTAATATTAGTCCCTGAGAAAATTATTTCCTTAGCATAAGCTTGGCCTATAATCTTGCTAAGTCTATAAGTTCCAGAAAAACCAGGAATAATTCCAAGTTTAACCTCTGGTTGTCCGAAGAGGGCATTGGAAGATGCAATTCTTATATCGCATGCTAAACTAAGTTCACAGCCTCCTCCAAGGGCATAACCATTTACAGCTGCTATTACAGGTATTTCTAATTCTTCTATGGCTTTAAATGTATTAGAGCCTAATTTTGCAAAATCCAGAGCTTCTTTTTCATTTAAATTCTGCATTTCAGAGATGTCGGCACCAGCAACAAAGGCTTTATTCCCATCTCCAGTGATTATAAGCACTCTTACATCTTTACTTAATTCAGATATAAAGGAATTTAATTCTTTTAATATCGTCGAATTAAGAGCATTTAGAGTACGAGGAGATGATATTCTAAGAATGCAAATACCATTTTCAGATACATCTATTTTTAAGAATTTGTACATCATAATTTAAGCTTGTCTTATTGTCTTTAAATCTGGAGAAATAATAAGTTTTGCTTCTGTGCATTCTTGAACTTGCTCAACAGTAAATTCAGGATTTATTTCTTTTAATTCTATACCTTTAGGTGTTATTTCCATAACTCCCATTTCTGTTACTATCATATTAACTTGACCTGCTGCAGTAAGTGGAAGAGTACATTCAGATAATATTTTAGGATTTCCATGAGCTGTATGTGTCATGGCTAATATGACTTTATTAGCTCCTACTAATAAATCCATAGCACCTCCCATTCCCGTAGTTTTTTTACCAGGTATAGTCCAATTTGCTAGATTCCCTTTTTCATCTACTTGCATGGCTCCCAAAATGGTAACATCTACATGGCCTCCGCGTATATAACCAAAAGAAGTAGCACTATCAAATGTAGATGCACCAGTCAAGGCTGTGATATAAGCTCCTCCTGCATTTGTTAAATATTTATCTTCCTTACCCTCTTCAGGTGAACCTCCCATACCAAACATGCCATTCTCTGATTGTAGTACAACTTTTACACCTTCAGGTAAAAAATCTGGAATCATAGTTGGTAAACCTATACCTAGATTTACTATATATCCATCTTCTAATTCCAATGCGCAACGTTTTGCGATAGTTGTTTTAATTTGATTCTTGTCCATAATATTCTAAGTTTTATTTTCAATAATTTTATCCATTTAATCTCTTATCTAATTCTTGAGCTATATAAGATGCAACATCATTTGCATAGGAATTCATGCCAAATCCAGCATCATAACCTAATTCTTTAGCTAATTCATGAGTAATACGTGGTCCTCCGCACACTAGTATTACTTTGTCTCTGAGTCCTTCAGCTTCTAATAACTCAACTAGTTCTAATAAATTTTTTATATGTACGTCTTTTTGAGTAACTGTTTGAGAAACTAGTAGGGCATCTGCTTTAACTTCAATAGCCTTTGCAATAAATTCTTCGTTTGTTACCTGACTACCCATGTTTAAAGCATCTAACATTTTATAACGTTCTAGTCCATAGTGCCCTGCATAGCCCTTCATATTCATAATAGCATCTATACCAACGGTATGGGCATCTGTTCCTGTACTAGCTCCTATGGTTATTATCTTTCGTCCAATATGTTCTTTAATATAATCATCACATTCCTCCATATCCATAACGTCACTTTCCACCTTGGGAACATGTATACTTGTATAGTCTACAGTTTTTGTGCACTCTGCATAGCAATTTACAAATGTAAATTCTGTTGTAAGTTCTTTATAAAATACCACTGATGGCTTTTCAAAACCCAGTTTTAGTAGTAACTGTTTAGCTGCCTCTACAGCCTCTGGTCCACAAGGTACTGGTAAAGTAAAGCTCAATTGAATTTTACCATCATTCATCGTATCTCCATAAGGTTTGATTTTTTTAAGATCTAAGCTTTTATCAAAATCTCTACCTTCCATAGAATATAATCCTCCGCTCATAATATATTATATTTATTATTGTTATCCTTTTCCTTTTAATAGTTCTATATAGCTATTAAAATAATTATTACCTCTTAATACTACTCCATTAAGTCCTTTACCTCCATCTATAGGACGTTTTACATCAGCAAATTTACCTTTTGAAAGGGCCACAAACAGTCCTTCTTCTTCCAAATCTTCCAATAGTGTTATAGCATTATCAACAACAGTTGCTACTCTTTTTTGAACTAGACCTCCTTCTTTAAAAGTGACTTCGTCGCCAATATTTTTCATGTTATTGAATATATATCTAGCATTCTCTATAGATAAAAATCTATCACTCATAAATGGGGTGTGTATAGCTTCGGTAGGCATTCCTAATAATTGTATACCTTGATGAGTCCATATACCTATCATATTGAATAAGGCGTCTTGAACATGACCCTTAAATATATTACCAGTCATAAATTTAGTTGGAGGCATATATTTGGGGGTTGCCTTTGGGAAAAATTCTCTTATCATTTCAGCCTGTCCCAGCTCGTACAAAAAACCATTAGTTAATCCAGGTGTCATTTCAAAAGCATGTCCTAATCCCATTTGTTCCTCAGGAAGTCCTGCCATTAAAGCCAATTGTTCATTAATACAATCTGAGGCAAGTACTGTATGAGCTTCATCAAAGGCATCTGCTGTTGTAAGATAATTATCTTCTCCTGTGTTTATAATAACATCTGCATATCCATTAATAATTCTGGAAAAATACTGATCTATCATAGTACGTTTCATATTTATGTCTCTAAACAGAATACCATAGAGAGCATCATTTAACATAACATCTAGCCCCTCTAAAGCTCCCATAGCTGCAATTTCAGGCATACATAATCCAGAACAATAGTTACATAAACGTATGTATCTTCCTACTTCTTCTCCAACTTCATCTAGGGCTTTACGCATTATTCTGAAATTTTCTTGAGTAGCCATAGTACCTCCAAATCCCTCTGTTGTAGCGCCATAGGGCACGTAATCTAGTAAACTTTGTCCAGTAGTTCTAATTACTGCAATAATATCAGCACCTTGACGAGCGCATGCTTGTGCCTGTATAACATCTTCATATATATTACCAGTTGCTACTATAACATACAAATAGGGTTTAGGTCCTTCCCCTATAGTCTTTATATAATCTTTACGTCTATTTTTTCTATTATCTATTTTTTTGATACTAGTTTCTATATAGGGAAGAAGAGCTGATTTTATTTTTTCAATACTATTTATTTTTAATTTAGTAATATCAAGATCCCCTTTAGATATATTTTCAGCTATTTCTTGAGGACTACATTTTGTTTCTATGATAGCATTACCTAAAAAGAACATAATACCTTCTCCTAGTACTCCAGCATCTACTAATTGATCTACAATAATGTTGGGCATAGGTATTTCATTCTCGTCTATACCATCAATTCCTAATAATCTAGCTATTGTGCGCTCAACAGAAACAGTAGTATATTGTTCGACAAATGTTTGAACCTCATCAGCAATTTTTTTAGAAATTGCCTTTGCATGTCTAACTTTTGCGAAATCTAATCCAACTTTACTTTTTTGTTCGTTCATATTGTATATTATTTGTATTATTATATTTTAATAAATATTTAGTTTTTTCAATAAATCCTTTATCTACTCCTAACATTTCTGCAATTTTAATAGCTTCCCTAGGGCTACTAGTTCCATTATCTTCTATTAAAGAATAGTCTATAGACTTTTCTATTGAAGTATTAGCTGAAATTACAGTATTTTCTTTTAAGCCCTTAACTCTTAATCTTCTACATTTAATAAAAATATCATCATAATGAGTTGTTATAAAACTTCTTATATTTTTTTCTTTTAGGGTTTCTAGCATAGCATTTACTATGGCTTTTCCTTCAGTTGGATTTGTCGTTCTTGCTAGTTCGTCTATAAAAATAAAAATATTGTCATTTTTCTTAGTCTCATTTATAATATTATTTACGTTTTTCATTTCGGCGGCAAAGGAGGAGAGACCTTCTAAGTAATTTTGTTTATCCTCCATGCACAACATTATATTATCTACTAAAGCTATTTGAGCTTTAGAAGCTGGAACGTAAAATCCAAACTGACATAAATACTGCGATAATGCTAGGGTAGTTAGAACCACACTTTTACCTCCCATATTTATACCTGTTATAAGGTTTGGAGATTTTTCAAATTTTATATCAATGGGTTGATAAGTTTTATTTCGTTGTTTTAATAATTCTTTAATTTCTGGATTAAAAAGATTGGTATAAGAAGTTTTTATATAAGATATCACGGGTTTGCATAGATTTAATTTAATAGCTAAACTCGCTTTGGCTACAAGAATATCAAAATAAGCTACTCTGTCAAGAGCTAATTGTAAGTTTGTGCTATGTGCTTTAAGCTTTGCACTTAATTCTTTTCGTATTTTATCTTCAATTTCTATTGTTTCTTGGAATAAATCACTATCGTTTTCTGCTTTAGATAATTTTTTTCTTAGAGCCCTTAATTCTGAGGAATAGGCATTGTAAATATAAAATGAAGGCACGTGTGTCTTTTCAGGATCTAATATATCTATTACAGGAGCTAAATTAGGAAATGTGATTAACTTAAAGTCTTTTATTAAAGTACTTAGTTCTTCCACTATTAATGCCGTACATTTGATGTTAAACAATTCCACATCATCAGCCACAAGTCCATTTTGAATATTATTTATACTTTCCCTAATATCTAGTACATGAGATAATAATCCAGCTATTTTTATAAATGTAGCGGAATTATTTTTGTCTTTTAATAATTCTATAGTTCTTTCAGTAATATTAAATTCTTTCTTCAGTGTAGAACAATCTACAATAAAAGGGAGATTGTTGATGTAGTAATTTGCTAAAGCTGATTTTACATCTAGTTGCTCCATTATATATGATCCGCCCAATTTAATAAAGTCAGATTTTTTTAAAGTCAATATTTTAGAATTATTGTTTTTCATATTTATACGTCTATATCTTTTACATCGTAAACAGGTAAATTTATATTTTCACTCAATACTTTTCTTGTCTTTTTACTATCCATTGTATAGCCTTCAGGCGATGTTGGATTAAAAGTTACTGCTATTAATTTAGTATTATATAGTACTCTTAACTTTCCTCCTACATTATTAAAACTCTTATATACCTTTTCGCTTACGAATATTTTTGTAAAATCTTTAACAACTATAATCAACTCTTTTATATATTCTTGTATTCTTAAAAATTCTAGTAATTTATCATTTAACACTCCTGATATAAATAATACATTAGCATTTTTTAGCTTATCTAGATAAGACTTATTTTGCGATAAAAACAGGGCAAAAACTGAATTAATATTCAATTTCTCTAGACTTTCATTTTTGTTTATAATCCATATACCTGTGCCTATTTTCTTCAATATATTAAAAGTAGCAATATCTACTCTTTCAATTTTAATAAGATTACATATAAACTTTGTGCGTCTTACTAATTTATTTAAATTTATAGAATATGCTGCACCTGTAGCCAGTATAGTTGCTTGGGTTATACTAGGGGAGGCTAGACTCATTCTGGAAAGTGCTCCATCAATGATAGTTAGATTGCATCCTAATTTTGCATTATTTTCTATTACTTTAACAAGATTACTAGTATTTGCTGGTCCAGATAATAATACTTTACCAGTATTTTTAGCTAAACCTGTTACTAATCTTCCCAATGCAGTTGAATAACTACTTACATCGTAAATTTCTGCTACAAGTTGTTTAGATTTATAATGCTTCTCAGAGGTGGTAAAATACATGTCCTTATAAATAATTATTTCGGGTTTCGCTGTTTTGGTAACTTGATCCAATCCTTCTCCATCTATACCAATAGAAGTTATCCCGACAATGACATCTCTCTTAGACAATTCTTTGAGGATGTAATTTAGGGTAACAGTTTTGCCTGTGTTTTTATCTAAACCTACTATTGATAGACTCTTATATTCAAGTATTTTGGAGATAAATGGCATATAATATATTTATAAATTATTTACAACCTGTGTATTATGACGGGAAATTGATAATAACTTCCCGTTATAATAATTTTATTTCTGAGAATTTTTTTTAGTCCTTTCGTGTCTTTCTAGATAGGAAGGTTCTAAGGATAATATATCTCCATTTAATAACGAAGCAACTCCCTCCTTTCTTATCTTTTCGCATTCTGCACAATGGCATTCATCGTTATAACTATCTGGCTCTGTATAGGTAGTAATAACTCCTTCATAATTTCTTAGTACTACTTTATGAGGACTTTGAGATATGATATAGTTCGGCATAATAGGAATTTTACCTCCTCCACCTGGTGCATCTACAACAAATGTGGGAACGCAGAATCCTGAGGTATGACCTCTTAGATTTTCCATAATTTCAATACCTTTAGAAATTGGAGTACGAAAATGTTCAAGACCCATAGAAAGATCACACTGATATATGTAGTAGGGACGAACTCTAATTCTTACAAGTTCATTTACTAATTTTCTCATTATACTTGTGCAATCGTTGACACCTTTAAGAAGTACACTCTGATTTCCTAAAGGAATTCCAGCGTCTGCAATTTTTTCACATGCTTTTGAGGATTCTTCAGTTATTTCATAAGGATGATTAAAATGAGTATTTATCCAAATAGGATGATATTTTTTAAGCATATTTACTAGTTTATCTGTAATGCGTTGAGGACATACAACAGGTGTCCTACTACCTATTCTTATTATTTCTACATGCTTTATTGTTCTAAGGCGTTTTATTATATATTCTAATCTTTCATCACTTACCATTAATGCATCTCCTCCTGAAAGAAGTACATCTCTTATTCCATCTGTCTTTTCTATATATTCAAGTGCTTTTTCAATATTATCTCCAGAGCATTCAGCATCTTTATGCCCTGCAAATCTTCTACGTGTGCAATGACGGCAATACATAGAACATACGTCTGTAATAAGGAAAAGTACTCTATCCGGATAACGATGTGTTAATCCCGGGACAGGGGAGTCCTCATCTTCATGCAAAGGATCTAGTAAATCTGCTTTAGACCTATGAGTTTCAGAAATTGTAGGAATACATTGTCTCCTTATAGGACAATAAGGATTTTCTGTATCAACTAAACTAAGATAGTAAGGAGTAATAGCCATACGTAAGATATTTAATGTCTTTGCTATTCCATCCTCCTCCTCTTTTGTTAACTTAATATATTTTTTAAGTTCATCAAGAGTTGTAATTCTGTTTTTTACTTGCCAATGCCAACTATTCCATTGTTCGTCTGTTACATTAGGAAATAATTTTTTTCTATTGGATATCATGTTTAAGTATTTGTTAGAGTCCTTTAACTTAAGTTAAAGGACCCCATAATTTATGATTAAATAGTTAGTCTTTTATTCACTCCTTGGGTTAGTCTTTTTGTCTGAATATAAACATAGTTTTATGCATAAAGCTCAGTAAATATTTTTCTAAGGGCTTCATTTTCTCTTAATTCTTGTAAAGTTATTTCTGCATGTCCTGCAGTATAACCATTACCAATAATCATAGTTACATCACTTCCAACACCCTCAGCACCTAGAGCTGCCTTTGTAAAACTTGTTGCCATGGAGAAGAAATAAACTATACCTGTGTCCTTTGTACATAGAATACTAGTCATTTCTGTATCGTTAATATTTACATTATTAATAGTTACATCTGCCATCTCACCATTTGTAAGTTCTTCAATTTTTTCCATAACTTCAACTGGTTTGGTAGCATCTGCTGGAAATACATGATCGCAAAAACCTAAGTCTTCCATTCTCTTTGTGGATCGAGGACTGTGGCATATGCCTATAACTGTTCCTGTTACTCCAGCTCTCTTCTTAGCTTCATAACAACATAACATTCCTGATTTTCCACCTGCCCCTATAATGATTACTGTATCACCTGGTTTTACTAGTTTAGCTGTTTGAGCAGGAGCTCCGGCCACGTCTAGGGCTGACAAAGCCAAATTTTCTGGCATATCTGTAGGTATTTTAGCATAAATACCACTCTCGAAAAGTATAGCCTTACCATCAATATCAACCTGGTCTATCTCTGGACGAATATCCTTGATTTTGTCAATTTTAAGAGGTGTAAGGGATAATGAAACAAGCGTAGCAATTTTATCTCCAACTTTAAGATCTATTTTGTCCTTAATTGCATCTCCAATTTTTTCAACGGTACCAAGTAACATTCCACCAGAACCTGTCCAGGGATTTCTGTGTTTACCTTGTTTTTTAACAATTTCTTTCATTATTTGGGCAATCTTTTCCTTATCTCCATTGGCTCGTTTAGAAATGTCAGTAAAAGATGCTGAATCAATATTTAAAGTTTGAACATCAATAAGGATTTCGTTATCATAGATTTCATCCATATTATTGTCTATTTTGTCGGCTGGTTGTGGAAGTACTCCTTTAGGGCTTATAACTCTATGTGTACCGTATTTATTACCTTTTTTTTGCATAATTTTTTTATTTTTAATATTTAGCTGTATTATTTTATAAACCTATTTATTAATAGGCTTTTATTTTAATCTTTTAAGGGTTTTAGTCCCAAGATTTCTCTAGCTTCACTAGGATTTGCAATTTCTCTACCTAATTCCTTAGCTATTCTGACTACCTTTGCTACTAATTCTCCATTAGATTTTGCAAGAACTCCTTTGGATAGATATACATTATCTTCAAATCCAACTCTAACATGTCCTCCATCAATTATGGCAGCTGTTGCTAAAGGAAATTCATATCGTCCTATACCTGCTACAACATAAGTTGCATCTTGAGGCAAACTATTTCTCATAAATACAAAGTCTCTAAGATCCCCACCTATACCTCCATTGACTCCCATAACAAGATCAAAATGCATAGGTTCTTTGATAAAGCCCTTCTTTTTTAAACGTAGAGCCATATCTATCATACTTTTGTCAAAAACTTCTAATTCTGGTTTAATACCCTTTTCTATCATTTTTTGTCCAAAGTATTTGATTGTATTTTCAGTGTTGACAAAAACATCATCTCCCCCAAAATTGCAAGTACCGCAATCTAAAGTAGCAATTTCAGGATTTATCTCAAGAGATTCAAGTCTCTCGTCGTCTGTCATTCCTACTGCACCTCCAGTAGATGGAAGAATTATAACATCAGGAATAACAGCTTTAATAGCATCATTACATTCTTTGAATCTCTCTTTGCTTTGAGTTGGAGTACCATCATCATAACGTACGTGAAGATGAATAATACTAGCTCCAGCATCATAAGCTGATTTAGCCTCTCTAACGATCTCTTCTACTGTATAGGGAACTGCTGGGTTATGTTCTTTTAGAACTTCAGCTCCGCAAATTGCTGCAGTAATAATTAATTTTTCCATATTATTTTCTTTGACAATTTTTTGGTGTTACACATGTGCCAGTTGCTCTACATACAATTATAGGCTCTTCTAATGCATCTGCAGCTGAGGGAGAAATATCTGTCCTTGGACGTATGACTTTTCGAGCTTCAAATTTCATTTTACGAGAACTATTCCCAACATGAGTTATTTCGCCTACAGCCTCTATAAAGTCACCTGCATAAACGGGTTTTAAAAATTCTACATTATCATAGGCACAAAATAGTCCTTCATCTCCATCTTGCATAATAAGCAGTTCAGTAGCTACATCTCCAAATAAAGCTAACATTTTTGCTCCATCTACTAAATTTCCGCCATAATGAGCATCAGCAGAGCTCATTCTTAATCTTATCATTGATTTTTTCATAACTTTAATCTTAATAGTTAGTTTAGATAATATTTATTTTACGATATAATTTACTAGTACGGATGGAGTATGAATAGCTTCCGGTCTTATATCTCCAGTAGGAACTATTTCATCAATTTCTGCAATGACTATATCAGCAGCACTTGCCATTAGAGGATTGAAATTTTGACTAGTACCATAATATACGAGATTACCTGATTCATCACCTTTACTTGCTCCTATTAAAGCTACATCTGCGTGAAGAGGAAGTTCAAGTATATATTCCTTATCATCAACTTTAATAATTCTTTTACCTTTTGCAACTAAAGTTCCTAGACCAGTAGAACTAAGGAAGCCTCCCATTCCAAAACCTCCTGTTCTGATTCTTTCAGCTAGAGTACCTTGAGGTACAAATTCTACTTCTAATTCACCTGAATCTAATTGTTGTTGACTTGTCTTATTTGATCCAATATAAGACACAATCAGCTTTTTGATTTTCTTTTGAGTGAATAATTTACCAACGCCAACGTTGTCGTAAGATGTGTCATTTGTAATAAGAGTTAAATCTTTAACATCTGTCTTAGATAATGCATCAATCATTTTTAAAGCAGCACCATTAGAAAGAAATCCTCCACACATTATAGTCATTCCTGATTTAATTTTTCCAACAGCCTCTTCAATAGAAATTTGTTTTTTCATTTGTTTAGTTTTTTATAATCAATAAATTTATAAACCAAATTAAGAAAGTGTATAGAGCTACGTTCCTTCACAAACTTATTTGTAAGTATTCATATAATTTAATACATTTTTAAAAAAGCTCATTTTAGTATTATAATTATATAATATTTAAGTAAATATTGTCTATAAATATAACTTAGGTTTTAACTGTATTATGATTACTTTTTTAAAACGATATAAAATTATAAGGATTATTACACTAATCCAAATATTCTGTTTAAAATTTCAATATAATAGGCAAAAAATGTTATAATATATAACAAATACAGGTAATGTGTTTAAAATATAACAACAAATCTAGGATTTACTAAAAAAAATGAATATTTTTGTATGTATTTACAAAATAAATAAAACTAAAAAATGGAACTTAAAAATATTTATGGATTATACTTTAGTCCCACAGGTAATACAGAAAATATTGTATCTCATATAGCTGGAAAATTAAGTGCTATGTTTGATATTAATTATCGTTTAATTAGTATAAATAAACCTGAACAAAGGGTGTTAAGTTTAAATTTTTCTAAGGGGGATATTGTTGTGTTTGGTTTGCCTGTTTATGCTGGAAGGGTTCCTAATTTATTACTTCCTACTATAAATAAAATAGAAGGCAACGGAGCATTTGGGGTCTCTATAGTGCTTTTTGGTAATAGAAATTACGATGATGCATTATACGAGTTAAGTCGTATAATGTATAATAATAATTTCAATATTGTAGCATCTGGAGCTTTTGTAGGACAACATTCATTTTCAACTAAATTAGCCAAAGATAGACCAGATTCGGAGGATATAAATATTGCATCAAAATTTTCAACTAGTATATATAATAAGGTAAATACTATAGATTCGCAAAGAGTGGTAAAAGAATCTCAAGATTTTATGCAAAGGTATTTTAAAAAAAAGGATGTATTAAAATATTTTCAACCTAAAGACAAGAATGGAAACAAGATAGATATACGTAAAGTCTTACCTATAACCTCTGAGGACTGCAATTTTTGTGGAAAATGTATAGAATTATGTCCCATGAATGCCATAGATGTTAATAATCCTAAGAATATCATAGGTATATGTATCAAATGTGGAGCTTGTGTTAAATATTGTCCTTTGCATGCTAAAAGTTTTACTGATAAGTCCTATTTAACTCATCTGTATGACCTAGAAGATAAATATCTTAATTTTAGAGCAAAAGTTGATTTATTTATATAAATGTATTACTATTGCAAAAAAGTAGCCAACCCTGGTTATTAGAAGCAATAAAAAATGAAAGTTAGTAAAGAAGAAAAGTTATTCATGAGGAGCTTTTTTGGTAAAGTAGGAAAGGCTATATTTGATTACAATATGATAGAAGAAGGAGATAGAGTACTAGTTGGCATCTCAGGTGGTAAAGATTCTCTTACATTATTAAATGTATTGGCTTCAAGGGCTAGAAGTCAAAAAAATAACTATACTATCATAGCAGCTCATATAGCTGTTGATAGTTTAGAATATGAAGTTGACAAATCCTATCTTGAGAAAATGTGTGAGGAATTAGGTGTAGAGTTTGTATCTAAGAGTATATCTTTTGGAGAAGCAGTTGATAAACCCATGTGTTTTGTTTGTTCGTGGAATAGGCGTAAGGCTTTATTTGAGATAGCTAAGGAGTATAATTGCAATAAATTGGCTTTAGGTCATCATAAGGATGATTCAATAGTTAGCTTGCTTATGAGTATGATGTTTAACGGAACAATAGCTGCAATGCCTCCAAAACTTGCTATGTTTGATAATACATTTGAATTAATAAGACCTTTAACCTATGTTACAAATGCTGAAACCCTAAAGTTTTCCTTGTATAAAAAATTCCCATTGCAGAAGAAAAATTGTCAATATGAAAAGAAAACAAATAGGGATGCTGTTGCAGAATTGCTAAATAAAATGGAAGAGTTGTCTCCTGAAGTTAGATCTAATATCTTTTCTTCCATGAAAAATATTAGAAAGGAATACCTTCCTTGATAAATAGGAAGGTAGCTATTATTACTTACAAACTTCATAGTCCTTTCCAATGACTACCGATTCTCTATAATAATAGCTTCATTATTATTCCGCTTTAAACGATTAAATCATGATGTTTATTCCCTACAACAGTTACTTCTATACCTTGTTCTTTTAAACCTTCTAAAATCTTTCTAGGTATTTTATCATCTGTAATAACTTGGTCTACATGATCGTTGTCGCAAATTTTGCTAAAACCTCTCTTGTCAAACTTTGATGAATCCGTAAGTACAATAACTTTTTGAGATATTTCTATCATTGCTCTATTTAATAAAGCCTCCATTGCATTTGTAGTTGTTATTCCATAGTCTAGATCTAAGCCATCTACACCCATGAATAATTTACTACAAGAAAAGTCGTTTAACATTTGTATTGCATAATCTCCTACTGTAGAAACAGACGAATTTCTAAGGAACCCTCCTAATTGTATCACATCAATACGTTTATTTTTGGATAATATACTAGATACTGTTAAAGCAGAGGTAATAACTGTAAGATTTTCTTTAGGATTGATATGTCTTGCAAATGCATGCATTGTTGTACCAGATGCTATCAGAATAGAATCATTAGGCTTGATAAGTTTGGTTGCTTCGATTCCTATCAAACGTTTTTCTTCCATAAAAAGTTTTTCTTTTTCTGATACATGCCTATTATTTATATAGGGATCTATAAGTATGGCTTTGCCATGAGTTCTATATAATAATTTTTGCTCTTCAAGATAAGTAAGGTCTTTTCTAATAGTTACAGAGGAAACAGCTAATTTTTCAGCTAAGTCGGTAACCATAACAGATCCTTGGTTATGAAGTATATTTAATATTTGTGTATGTCTCTCATTTAAGTTCATAATTTAAAATTTCAAACGTTAGCATTAATTTTTTTAATAACTTCATTACGAAACAATACTGGAAATAAATAACAGATATGAAAGTAAATAAAGTTGTAATTTTGATATAAATAATTAAAATTGTAAATTTAGATCAATACAATTATGGTTTTAAACAACATTTATTGTCCCATATTTACAATTTGTTCAACAAAGGTAGTTAATATTATTATATTCAACAGCTTTTTTGGATAATTTTGAATAAATTAATCAAACTTTAAAAGAAATAAATTAATTTTAACAAATAATTATCTTTTTATAATAGGATTTTAAAAAAAAAAGTGTATATTTGTTCCATTACGAAACGTAAAGCTTTTGTAATGAAAAGCAGAAAAGTTAAATTTAATTAATTTAGCTAAACTTCAAATTGATGTTTGCTAGAAAACGTCAATGATATTTGATTATATTATTATCCATAATTCTCAAGATCTAGTGTATGGCCACTTTTAGAAATATAGTATTAACTAATTTCAACAATGAGGTTGAATAGTTTGTGGTAATCTTTGCTAGATAAAATTTAAAGGTTGATAGAATGAAAAGAAAAGAACAAATAGAGAAACTTTCCAATTCAGATAAAGTTTGGGATGTTGTTGTTGTGGGTGGTGGTGCTACAGGGCTAGGTTGTGCAGTTGATGCTGCATCACGAGGTTTTAATACATTACTTCTGGAAAAGTACGATTTTGCAAAAGCTACATCTAGTAGAAGTACTAAGTTAGTTCACGGGGGTGTTAGATATTTAGAGAATGGAGATGTTAGATTAGTACTAGATGCCTTAAGAGAAAGAGGTAGGATGAAACGTAATGCTCCTCATTTAGTAAAAGATCAAGCATTTATTATAGCAAATTATACATATTGGGATAACTTTTTATATTTTTTCGGGTTAAGTTTTTATGATTTACTATCTTTTGGGTTTGGATACGGTAGAAGTAAATATATTTCTAAAGAAAAAGTTTTGAAATACATGCCTACTACTGTTAGACAAGGTTTAAAAGGTGGTGTAATTTATCATGATGGTCAGTTTGATGATTCTCGTATGGCAGTAAATTTAGCTGAAACTTGTATAGAAAAAGGTGGAACGGCTATTAATTACGCTTCAGTAGATTCTATATTGCATGAAAATGGTAAGATAGTGGGTGTTCATGTCACCGATAGAGAAACAGAAATAGGTTATGATATTAAAGCTAAAGCCGTTATTAATGCTGCTGGAATATTTGGTGATGACATACTCAGTATGGATGAGCCTGGTAAAAGGAAAATGATAGTTCCTAGTCAGGGTGTTCATTTAGTATTAGATATGAAATTCTTACAAAGTGATTATGCTATGATGGTTCCAAAAACTAGTGATGGAAGAGTGTTGTTTGTAGTTCCTTGGCATGGTAAAGCTATAGTTGGAACAACAGATACTCTTGTAAAAGAGAGTAGTTTGGAACCTAAGGCTTTAGATGAGGAAGTTGAATTTATATTGAAAACAGCTAGTTTGTATATGGATCCTGCTCCAACTCGTAAAGATGTGTTATCTGTATTTGCTGGTCTA